>Ga0065711_1036901_pt1 | contig 20438 bp, 10 predicted proteins | sample Hoacrofraction12_FD_59098 | JGI IMG/M metagenome (GOLD analysis project Ga0065711, IMG submission 59098) | Hoatzin crop microbial communities from Cojedes, Venezuela - Epithelial fraction 12 v2 (version 2) | ecosystem: Host-associated > Birds > Digestive system > Esophagus > Crop | place...
CCCATCCCATCCCATCCCATCCCATCCCATCCCATCCCATCCCATCCCATCCCATCCCATCCCATCCATCTGTAGTGCATGATCCACCCTTGGCACCACCATCCCACTGCTGTTTCAGCCGGGAGGGTGTATTGGGAGTGGTAAGTATCCTTATTTTAGCTATCAGAGGCGGGAGCTGTAGTGAGTCCCCCAGTCTTGCTGTGTTACCCGGCACAGGCACGCTGGCATTTCTGATGAAGCTCTCAGCTGAAGGGACACCCCAGAGGAAGGGGGAGGATGAGCTGGCTCTGCAGGCTCCGGCAGCATCTCTTCTGGAGCATGTGCACCACACTCAAGGCGGCTGGTGCGGCTCCTGAGCTCACAGCAGGCTCCTCGGGTTCCCTCAGTTACCTGGCAAGTGGATGGTGGGTGCCCCCGCAGGGACAGCTCTCAGACAAGTGCTGTAACCACTGAGCTAGTGAAGGGAAAAACAGATGCTGCCCCTGCCAGATTTGGGAGAAAGGGCTGGTGTCGTTACAGTACCAACTTGCAGGCAAGGATGTGGGTAGTGGGCACTGTGTCTTTGCAGTCCAGAGGAAAGCATGCAACATGATTAGGGTCAAAGATACATATTTCTTCGTGGCATTGACTATAGGCTAATTCAGATGGTTGGTTTCCCTGCACACTTGTCCCTCCTTGGTGTCTGTGTCTCTAGAGGCATTGTACAGGGAGCTGTACTCAGGGTTGCAGGTTCTGCTGGGTAGTTGAACTCTTAAAAGTCAGCGTTACAATGGTGTTTTGTGGATCTAATCCTTGGGAGTGTGAGTCTAGTTTGTAAAAGTGATTTAAGTGATGAAGTGCCTAAGAGTGCTACAAACCACCAGAAGAAACACTTCTTGCCCTGAGCAGTTATGAGTACCTGTAGCAAATTTTGATCGGGAGAGGTAAGAGTATTCCCTATGCCATAGAGTTTAGTCCCAGCAAAGCAGACAACCGGTACGCAAGAGATCAGAGAGGACAATCTGAATTTGGTTTATTTTTTTGTCTTTATTTTCTTTTTGCCTACATCTGAGTGCATCACAAAAATTTAAGGGCATTATTTAGAAATATATCAGTGGTAGAGGTACCAGTACAGTCATTGCTGTTTTCAAATGTTTCTTAATTAATCCTCAAAACTCCCTCCGTACTATTCATTCAGCCTCTGAAAATAAGATTTTAAACTTGACCGAAGAGTTTATGACAGAAGCAATAGAGGCTGAGCCCTGGAAGTGTCAGCTTTGATTTGTTAGGGTTGTAGAGGCTCATAATCAAGCTGATGAGGATAGGGAAAGTTCCATAACAGCAACAGTACTACAATGAATCTGGAAGAGTTGTCATCATTGTTTGAAAGAGACACAACCCCTAAGCAGATCACGATTATTTTCTAGACTTGTTGCAGTGCTGGAGGCATTGTGGGCTCACAAAGCCCCTCAGCCACCTCTTTCCCTTCAATTTCTCCATCATTGTGGAATTTAAGTAGCTTGTTCCTCTCAGACAATAGATTTGTCTTTCTTCCACCAATACTTTTATTTATTATAGATGACATTTCTGCTTAAACAGCAGGGTCTTGATTCAAAAAGGGCAGTAGTCAAGTTTTCTTTACCAGACAAAGCAGAATTCCTTTAAAGAATTAAACTGAGTAGATTTCAGATATTTGCAGAACAGCCAGACTTGTGTTCAGAGGAAATTCCGTAATTTCAGGAACAAATTAGTTTAAATTTAATTGCTGCTCATCTATCTATCGATCTATCCATTTGTCTGTCTATCTATCTATTTATTTATTTTAATTACAAAGGATTTTCTAAACAAAGCAGGATGGCCACAGCCTTTATGTGTATCTTTGGCTGCAGGAACAAGGCACAAAGTTTAGTGGTGGGCTGATAAAGACCGTACTTCTCCATCTGGAAGTGTTAAATCTTACTTGAGATACACTGGTGAGTCTGCTAGGAGCTACTCAAAGTTTTTTTAAAGTGCTAATTGCATATATTATCTTGATATTGTTTCCAGCAAGGAAACAGTTGGGAATCTTTTGTGGAGTTAGGCATTGTGTTGAATTGAGTTAAAGTCAAGATAGTGTTTCAATATCTCTGTGCTTATGTGTGTTGGCTAATGCACAGGGGTGGGGAAATGGCAGTATGTGCTTTACAGCCAGCAGTCTGTGGTTTACGCCCCATAAGCTGTAGATCACCCACGTTTCTGTTCGAGGCAAGCCTCAGCAAATTCAGGCTTGTAGGATTTCTTTGTATGGTTTGCAGTTCCAACCTGCTGAGTCCTGTTTGGGTGTTCAGGCTCATGTGAACTAGGAAGTGTCCAAGTGGTGTCAAAAGAAAACAAAAATAATTCATTTGGAATCTGATCCAAAGTTTACTGAAGCCAGTGCTAGAGCCTCATGACTTCAAACAGTCTTTTGGTCAGACACGTCTTCTGTAATGTAACCAATGGTGTTCCCCTCCCCTGTGTGCCTGTCTAAATGCACTTCCCTCACCTAAGGTGAGTAGGGAAGATCTTCCCAAGGCAATCTCCTGAGCTGCAAAGGACTGCAGTAAGTTTCCCTTTTCTGTTAATTTTGTGGTGACCAGCATCCTAGAGGAACACACCAGAAGCACCCTGTTAAAACATAGGCTGAGGGCACCTGAGCACAGTGCTAGCTGGAAGAGTGAGTTGAGAGCGAGACCCCGAAGTCTCCAGGGCTGGTAGCAAAATGCTACCTGGACACAGGGCAAACAGAACAGGAACTGGCGCTTTCACTGACAAGCACAGAGTGAAGGTGCTGGCTCAAGCTATTCATCGTGAACTGGGGCAATCGATATGCGTGACAATACGGAGGAGTGTTTGAAGAGGGCCTTAACGCTGCTCCAAGGTAGCAGGAGTAAAGGTTTAGGTACTTCTGACTAATCCCTCATTTCTTAAAGCTTTTACTTGTAAGCATGCTGTTGGTGACTGCTCTGAATTCACTCCTGGTAGGTTAGTTTGGGAGAGGTCAGTGTCTGTCCCACCTCCCCCTCCAACAGCGCAGCTCTGCACCGGCACGCTGCAGGCCTGTGGTTAAGTGCTGCAATCTGGTCCTGTATGAAATACTCGACTCTGTAGGTTTGTGGTACAGTAACTTGAGCAATCCCAGCTATGTGTGCCTTGTCATATGGCACTATAAAATAGGAACGCACTTTCCTACAGTTAATAATTTTCTCCTGCAACATAAAAAATATGCTAGATCTGCCACTAGAGTTCAGTGTTTTCAGGCTCCCTGATGCTGAGGGGCAATTCTTGAGGGGCAAATGCATTAGATGAGGAAAAGCTTTTTGTCTCCAGCAATATTTCAAAGACAATTTTCATGTATTCAACATGCTGCCAGGATACATAGGAAATACATACCAAATGGAGGGGTCGTCTCTAGAAAGGAGATTTTTCTCTACCGCCTTCTTTAGTTTCTCTCTAGATAGAATTACTTTTTTTGTCTGTGTGTCTACTTTTGAGAGAGACCGATCATACGGCACTGGAGAGGCGATCTGAGTGAAGCAGTGTATATTGATTTGCTCTTTGCTGTTTAAAATTACAGATTATTTCAACTAAATATGATTAGAAGAGAGGAGTGAATATTTCTGTATAATCTTTGTCAGTTGAATATGAAGCGTTAATGTTTGTTGGCTTGCTTCTCTCTGATCTGCAAAGAAGAAGGTTAGGAAATATCTTTGGTCTCATCTTTCCTGTTATGATAAATAACTGATCTGTGGTCAGAGCTGTAAAGTTCATAACCTACCCAGAAAAAACTTAGGAACAAACCACTGCTGCTGCAACATTATGTAAAGTGGAAAACCTATTTTCCTGGGGAGGGGTGCTGCTTAAAGATGATTTCACAAAAGAGGAAGCCCTTGCTGTTTATCCTGCTTGATCCAAATGTGCAACATTTCCTGTGGCCAGATCTGCAGTAAAATCAAAGGGGGTAGCCATTTTCTGTGGTCTATTGCTTCCTATAGCATGCCCATATGAGAGAGGAAGAAAATTACCATTTGTTATAAAACTACCCCTAGCCTTCCTTATCTGATTAATCAATTAAAAACAATGATGCATTGGTAATAACCCCACAATGTCCAACTGATAATCTGTTTTTCACATCTGTCTGGCAGAACCACTGTCTATTTTAAGGTGACAGAAAGCAGTTTTACATGTTCTGCAAGATGGAAATTATCCTTAAGACTTTGCAAACACAGAGGATGGACAGCTGATAAAATCTTTGCTTGCAGGAGGTCATCAAGTGTTTGATTGTGCAAAATAGCTAAATCTTGGGTTTTAGAAAATCAACATGACTATTTAGAGCAATCTAGAAATTAAGACCCTTGTTAATAATCAACATGTATGACCAAATCTTGCAATCCTGACACAGGCATAATCACTACTGAACTTGGGAATTTTGCATGTTCAGGTACTGTATTATCTTAATTTCTGTACATTTCAAATGTCCTGGAAGGTGCTTAGAGTCTCTGTGGATAGGCAGCTTTATAAAAAGAGTATGGACAGAAAGACAGCCAGCCAGACTTCAGGCCTCCCGTCAAATGCAGACAGACACAAATGCCAGCAAGCCACAGGCAGAAGTTGTGTCATTCGAGTCCAAGGGTTAGTGCATTGACTAACAGCAAGAACAGTCGCAGTCCTGAGAGTACACACATTCCTCATCCAGACTACTGGAGGGACTTCATTTAGCTGTATGCAGATACTTGCCAGTTACTTACAGAAAATCTGTAGCAGATGAAGAAGGCTATACAGTCTTTCAGGAGTGCATGTCGTGCTACCACACACACGCAGAATTATATTAAGAGAAAATTATTTAGGTTACAAGGTCAAACACAGAGCAGATAGCAAATGCCATAGTTAAGATTACCAGCACAAATTTGTTTGAAGTCCCAAATGTATCCGGATAAAATTACGGTCTTTAATTAAACCCTGTGCATTTTATCTGTGATGGCTCCTACCTGGGCTAAGCAATATTTGACAAGTCTGGAAAACGTAGAGTGCTCTCTAAATGGACTTATTGGAATACCTCTATGGATTTACCATGGAAACAAGCCATTCTCAGTGCAGTAGAGGGCTGGCTTTCTGCTTTGTTTAGGACTGAAGTTGTAGTCTGGTAAGGAGGAGTTTCTTTAAAAAGTCTACGTGTGTGCACAGTTACCCATAGCCACGCGCAGGGAATGCAGTTCTTCCTGTTCTCTTAAGCACTGAGGTGACTATGCCCCCTGGATCCTGCAGTCTGGTGACTGGCACCCCCTAAATACTGAAATGATTGATGGAATCCATTGCCAGCTAGAGTCCTGGGTGGGTAACGCAGAGACAGAGGCAGGATTCCTGGATTCCACTTGTGTCTGACTCAGTGTTAGATCTTCAACAGCAAATATAAGTCAAATCAAGGCATGCTCTGATCTGTCACAGAAGGCATTTATGGGATTAATGAATGTTTGTCAAAGCTAGTTTAGTCAATATGGCAAAACAGAGGCACAAGTAGCTCTTGGATGTTGGGTCCCATTTTGTCAGGGACAGGCTGACAGAATTAACGAGGATGCTGCAGTGCAAGGCACTACTATTGTTAGTCTGCTGAGAATAGATGTTCCTTCTCAGGACGGTTTTGAACCAATACTCAGTATTGGCTTGCGATGGTGCTTTCTGCCCTTCCTTTCACTTGGTTGGCCACCACCATCCACAGTTGCCTGAATTTATTCACTGAACCCACATACCAATTCAGCTGCATCCTCCAGAGTTCCTCCCTCTTTGCATTGAGTCTGCATCCCTGCTCCACATCCCTCACAGCAAAGGATGGATCCAAATAATCTAAAGACAGAAATATATGCACATGCACCAGCTACTTTGCACTAAGTCCAGTTCTTCTGGGACAGGTCACATTTACTTTTCATGCTCTGAACAGCTTACAGAACTCACACCACATTTTTAACATTTCCCTGAGGCATCAGACTGACTGCCGCTGTGCAGAACAATGGGGTAATCAATGTAGGCACAGTGGGGCTGTCTAATTCGCCTGGAGTTGGGACAAAATCCATGGGAAGAATTGGGCCAAAACACACATTCCCAGAGCGAGTGTCTACAACATGCAGCCGGTCTGATTCTTTGGGAGAGCAGCAGGCAGACTTTCAGAGCAGCCCAGCACAGGGAGCTGCCTCAGAGCTCCATCAATGCTCCCACAGCAGACTGGGGAAGGTAGCAGGGCTGTTTTCCTCCTTGGATCCTCAACAGTTCCAAGGAAGAAAAATAGAGGAAAATGCTCATTATTGGATACTGCCTACCCAGTGGTACTGGGAAGAGTCTGAAAGGCAGAATTTAGTAATGAAGTGAGTGTGTGGAGCATCCCACAGTTGGCTTCTGTGTATCATTTGCCTCTAAAATCCAGGTGCCAGCCTCCTGCCCAGAAATCAATATTCTCATTCTGAAAATACCAAAATGCTGAAAGCAAGTGTCCCAAATCTGAGACATCCTAAATGTGGATATGGGTTTCATTTAGATATTAACCTTTTATATATTAAAATATTTCTTATATAACTTTTTTCTCCCCTTGGTAAAGCATTTTCAAATGAAAATGAAACATTTAATTCCAAAAATGTTAGCATGGAGTTTTTGAAATATTAAAACATTGAAATGTATTAGGAGTCATGAAAAATGATGTAAAGTGTTCCTATAATCAAAACTAGTCCAGAACTTAGTCTGGTATCCATACGAATCACGGTAAAACTGAGTTGTTTCTGTATGCTGTTTCCCTGTCTTTCTCACTCATTGCTTTTGCTGAAAAGAAGTGCATCAAGATGATTTTGTGTTACCTATTTTACAGTAGTTAACTCCTCAGTTGAAAGTCAGTCAGAGATTAGGAAACATTCTGAAGTTATCAAAAAACTGGCATGTTAGGATGAAATCAGTTAATCTTTAGCCTCACAGGATAGAAAGAGGAAATGTAATTGCAACACTGAACTGTGTTTTACAGTCATTATCACTTAGAAAGCCCCTCAGATAATTCTATAATTAGCATGGGACATGTAGCGGAGGGAAAAATACCTGACACAAGAGGAACTTAGTGAATGTTTTCATTCACAAGTGGGATTTAGCTGCCACAATGGTGCAGTCTGCTGAAACAAAGCTCTTTGAGTAACAAGTCATAGTTTATGATGTCTTAGGGCAGCAGACACCTGGACCTTGACTGAGTGGCGTGGCTCAAGCAGCTGCTTGTGCTGATCGCTAAATAGCACACGTGGTCGGTCAGGAGCAAACTGTAGTCCCCAAATGGTAAGCAAGACTTCTTCCAGTCAGGCAACTTGACTGTGTTTGTCTGATTCTCAAAATACCTTTCAGCACAATTACTGCTTCAGTCAGGTCACTGAATTAAAACCAACTCAGTTTATCACACATGTTAATGTTTATATAGTACCTGTCATCACTCACTTAAATGGATAAGAATATGGATAGAGATTAATTCCTGCTCTGTATTTTGTCTTGAAATATAAACAGTGTTTTTAACTACTAATTCCTGAAGTGTGACGCTTTGTAAAAGATCTACCTAAATCTTAACAATAGTTACTGGTGATTAGTTTGGGATTGATTTGCACTGGTGTTGTTTATACAATGAACCGAGCGTTTCAGTGATTTCGTCTCTGCTGAGGAAACTCCGTTAAGTTTTCAAGTGTTCAAAATCCAGGTTCTAAGCTGAATTGTGTAAATAAAAGATGGCAAATGAACAAATGGGTTCGTGATTCTTTTAACAAGGTAAGAAAACCACATTTGATTTCTTCTGTCACTTAATAACAGTTCTTCAGAAATTGCCTGCCTATGGTTTTTAAGTGGAAAACTGCTGTTCAGTTCAACTGTTGTGGGAAAAATTCTGTCTGTAGAAAATGTATTTGGTACTGGGGAGAAAAGAGAAAAGTCTGTAAATGGAAAGTAATTATTTTGTCTAAATAAAATAATTTTCAACATTACTACTCATAATAAGAACTTGGGCTAAAGGACATGCTCATGGATATGAGCTGAAGGCTGAGCAGCTCTGGGAAGGGGACAGTTTAGTGGCACCACCAGAAGCAGTGGATGATACATGGAGTTGTATCATACCAATGTAGGGGCCTGTATTTCCAGAGTCAGACACCGTAATAAAGGCTTATGATCCCTAGGCTGCGAAGAACGTGTGTAAATGCCCACTTCAGACTCCAGATCGTCACCCTAAACTCAACAGATCTGGGATTCAGCGCTGCAGTTGTAGTCAGGCAGCCAGAAAGCTAGAACCATCCTTCTGAGCCATGTCTGGGCAGTGCCTCTGTTTTCCATCTCCTGTAGGATATATTGGTGGGAAAACTCTTCAAGCCTAGTTTCCAGTGTCTGCAGGCAACTCTGTCTTCTAAACCTACTCACATCTGAAACAAACATTTTCTTCCCCCTCCTCTGACTAGAGTCCTGTTCTGGTTCTCATGCTTTCATGACCACAAGCTTTCCTTCAGTTTCTAGCCCAAATATATTATTCATGGATATTTTATACCTATTTTCCTTTAGTTGTCTTTTAGTTTCAACAGCTCTTGTAGTATTTCTCCCCAAAGTACCTTCAGCTTTAATTTAGCTGGGGGGGGGAAGAGCCAAACCGTGCTCAGAAAAGAGACTATAATTCAAAATCGGGCCTTTTTCTCCTCCTCACCACCAAGCCTCAGTCATTTTGCAAAGTGCTGTCAGCTCTGCTAGCCGCAGCATCTCCTGCTCTCTGGCAGCAGTGGGGATCCAGGTTGGCTGAGGAGGTGATATTTCCTGCTTGTGAAACATTCCAGTGTAAGGAGGGGGCACTCTCTCTTTAGTGAGTTATATCAATAAATTCCAGCCGGAAAATGCCAACTGCATACCATTATGACCGCAATTGCTCCAGCTAGAATGCTTCACATGCTGCCAGAGCTATCAGTGGAAAGGCAGTGCTCTCCGCTGCTCCATCAGCTGTCCTTCCAGAGCCATTCACCAGCATATCCTCTCATTCAAACACTGATGAGGCGTGTTTCAAACATAACAGAAACCAGATGTTATGTATTCATTGTATAATTGCACAGCTGAAAAGAGGTTACAAAGTGGCCAGATAGCACTAAGCTGTAACCGCGGGAAAGTATTTTGTGAGATCTCTGTGGACCAGGTTGGACGTAGCCATTTGGTGCCGTGGATTTAGATGTTTGGGAGAGGTTAACCCTCATTTTGACTCACCTGTAAATCTCTTGAGTGATCCATAGAGTATGCCCCTACGAGACGTGGCTTGACTCTGCAGGTGAGCTGCAGAGGTCCCACACCTATGGGCTCAGCTGACTGACCACGGCTGGCATAGCGCCCGTGCAGCATGTGAGCACCCATGGTGGGCTGCGCGCATTGCACGGCGCGTCAAGCTACCAGCTGTGGGCATGACTCGTTCTGCAGAGCAAACCCCTCCAAGTGTTCTGGTCACATCTAATCTCTGTATTTGTGTTTTCAGTTCATGCATTCATGTGTGTATTCAGTGGGCCAAATTTTGTAAACAGACAAATGATTGCAGCGCTTATATCAGATGCATTTGGATGCGTATGACTGTTCTGCCAAAATAATAGGTTGTCACCATTAGCAATTGCTGACAGTATCATTAGTAATCTAACGTTATTGGGTAAACAGGATTTTTGATTACAGGATTTTTTTTCTCCCAAAGATTAGAATTTCAAGAATAGAAGTAGTTATTCAGCATTTGATATCCAGCCAGCCCAGTTGAATTTTCACTAAAAGAAATAAATCCAGCTAACGCTAAGCAGTGATACTTTGTAAACTTAGCCAGATAACTCAAAACCTTGACCGGTCCCAAAGCGCAGATAATTTATGATTTGAAACCTCATGCTATCACCACAGGACCGAGGGAAGAAGTTCAAGGGATGCAACATATTTATTGTTAGAAGCAGTTTAAAATGACTCTCTCCACTGATGACGTTCTGATGTTTGTTACCCTTCCAGATAATTCCATGAAATCTTTGCTTGAACTTGTTGACAAAGTTGCTTCAATATCTTCCTGTATTACTAATTGGACAAAGTCAGGGCTTATGCTAGTGAATGGTCTTTGTTCACTGCTGGTAATTAACTAATTCTTAACTGGAAGCCTTAGGGTTTCACACCCTCAAGGTATGTGCTCAGTGCAACTTCTAAATTTCGGGGTTAGATTTGCCAGAATTATCAGGGAAGTGTCAGCAGACTGCTTTCCTTTAAATTTATCTTGGTGGGGGAGACTGGCAGCTAATAAGATTATGATTGTTCCAAAAAACAATTACGTATTGAACATGCTGCCAGTTGCTATAAATCCTGGAACTTTTCAAGAGATGGCTCCATTATTAGCAATGTTTTTGTGGAAAAATGAGAACCACAACATTGGCATTAGGAAAATCCTGGAAATTGATAAAAGCAAGCTTTTGTTTGGAGGCAGAGTATCGTTTTGGTTCTCACCTCCTGAAACTGAAAGAGGCCCTGTGTGGTTTTACCCAGAGGAAGCTCAAGCCCAGCCTTGTTTATTAAAAATTCGAGCTATAATGTTATCTCCCCTGAAGAATCAGGTTCCACGCTGGCATGATTCACCCCAGCTGGAGCCAAAGGGCTTGCTTCTGGCCTGACTGGGTGTAACTCTGTTTTTGATGACACAGGCAGGGAGTGAATCTGCCCCACTCTTCCAGAGCTGCACGTCCATAAGGGCATAACGTGTAGAAAATACGTCCTGATCGCAGTGCAGTCTCAGCTGCCGGCAGCAGCTCTGGAATCAGACCTGAATCTCAGAGGTGTCCCGTGGGCACAAAGGGGTGGGGGGCTGAGCAAAGGGCAGAGACCAACTGTGGGTCTTGCGCCTCCCTCCCCCTACTCTTCTGCTGTCAAGAAGCCCTTCTTCATTCCTGTGGTAGCTGCAGAAGTGCTTTCTAGAAAGGTATTTTTGGGGACATCTAGTAATAGTAATTAGAGAAAAATGGATTATGCTTCAAGACCACATGAACTGCATTCCCAGTCCCTGAAAGTGCCCGTGATACGACAGAGTCTTTGAAGCTGACGAGCTATGAGAAGACTCTGCAGTATACTGCATTTTCCCATTATGTCATATGCACAGCATTGATTCTAAGCACGTCCTCTCACAGGTGAAAATTGCATTTTACTTCCATGTGTATAAGAATGCTCAGAATATAGGAAAATGAAAAGTAATAAATATACTAACAATTCTCTTAGAACCATGCAAAAAAAAAATCTAAAGTAGCAGTAGTTATTCTATAAAATTCCTGGCATCTTTGGGGTGACCTCATGCTTTTGTTGTGCTGGAATGACCTGCATCACTCGCTTCTGGTTGTGTCTCTCAGGGTAACCTGGTTTTCTCAAAACCAGCTCCAGATCAGAGAAGAATCCTGACCCCATTGAAGTGAATGGGAATTTTGCTACACATAGAATCTTATCCCCAGACTTTCAAACACGAGGAGATGAAAATTTGGCTCCTAACTCTCCCTTGGGATTCTTGAATTAGTGGTTCAACTTCCAAAAGCTCTGACACCCACTGATTTCAATAGGAGCTGCTGGAGCTCTGTGAGAAAAGGTTGTTCATTTCCAACACTAAATATGGATGGTGAAATCTTAAAATTAGGCTCATATTTTTGAAAATCTTGGCCCAGACCTTTATTAATACCACACTACCATGTGTCCTGCATCTATTAGCAAACATAACAGCATTCAGATCCACATCTGCTGTATTCTCTAAACGTGGGAAACAAAATGGTCTTTTAATCAGATTTAGATGAAAAGCTCTCTCTGAAATAATGATAGCCTGTTATGGATAGTCCATAATTTGCTATTAGTTAAAATATTCCCAAACAGCAGAAGGCAAGTGGTATGTGTGTATACTGTTCCCAGAGAGCTCTGGTAATTGGAGTAATTTCAGCAATTTCCAATTTTAGAGGAAGTAACTGATCCCAAGTTGTTACCTAAAGTAATTCTTACTGACAGTATTATAGGCTAGAAACATTTTTTGCTATGCCAATACCACAAACTAGCTGTGCAATTACAAATGTATTTGTCACTTCTGTATCTATGTTTTTAACACTGGTAGTTTGAAAAAATGTGTTACTTAGGACAGTCTCTGCCTCTGTTCCCCGCCCCCCCCCAAAAAAGAGGGTTTGATATGTTATTAAAATCAGCATTTAGTCAGATCTCCTCTGATATAATCTTGCCAGAATTAACGAGCTAAACAGGGCTGGCTCTGATCTGAATTTGAGTGGGAAACCTCTTGGTGTAATGTAAACGCTGGGGGAAGTGGTATTGCTAGTTCTGTAGGTGGCTTGTGTTAGTAGCCCCACATTGCTTTTATATTGCATTGGGCTGTTGAGGGCACTGACTGTGTTTTTAATAAAAATTCTATGGGACATTTTGCATAAGAATTATTGCAGATGTTTTAGCTGGATTTCAATTTGGCTGTCCCCTGCTTATCTCTCTAGAAACAGCGAGAGTTAGGGTTGCAAAGTATTTTCCATTACAGTCCTTGCTTTTAGCAGGCTCCTAGTTTCCTGAACTGTGTAATTCTGTTTGCTGAAACTTCTGGAGTTCAGCTTCTGTTGTGCAGTGGGGTACAGCACACTCTGTGCTACGGTTGAGCAAGATCTCTCCAGCCACTTCTGCGTGTGGGAGAGGAGCTTTTTACACATTCCCCAGCGTAAACTGAACCACTTTGTTGTGAACAGAGCTCTGGTAAAAATCTCGCTCCCCCCAAATGGCTGAAGTGTGAAGTTTAAAACCAGGCACAAACAAGACAATTGTGGCTAAATGATGACTAGAGCCAGATCTTTATACCTCTCATTTTACTTGTGCATGAGCAGCAACCCCGTGGACATCACAGGACCTGTTGGTAATACTGTTGGGTACTGCCGACTGTGACAGGGCTGTTAGGACCTGGCTCTGGCCAAAGGAGGCAGGGCCTGCCTTCAGTTTCTGCTGCCTTGAAAACAGGTCCCCTGAACAGTAATATTGCAAAGCAGTAGCAGGACACTGTCTCCTACATCCCCTAGGAAGCAAGAGACAGGGGTAGTGAGAAGGAAACCACACAAAAGCCTTGTGAAATTGCTACATCAGCTTTCTGCCTTTTTGTTACTGGAGACAGGGTCTGACTCCTCATCTGCTTTTCATCAAGGCTGAACCCTGTGCTACCCTTGTATGTTTGGGCCGTTTGAGGCTACCGTAATGAAAACAATAATAAATAACAAATAAGCAACTGGCATCTAAAGCCGTAGGATGAACTCCTTCGAGGTCCTTATGAAGTGAGTGGTAAAGTCTCGGTGGACCAGGAGAGCCCCAGCTGCTAGTCCAAAAGGCCAGAGGTGTCTGCAGGACTCTGTCACGGCACACACCGAAGCACACCGTACTGCTGTGTGGCTCATGCTCAGCAACAGTGGCTCAGAGCAGGATCAGACCATTGCTCAAAGCCAGCTGCCCCGCCACATCATGTGCCCCCACTTCCTACCCATAACTTTGGCCCACACATTTCAGGAGATCCTGTCTTGAACTTTCTTTCTTAAGACTCCAACCTCTTTTATCTTCTACCTTGTGCCTGGCTTGCAGGGAACTCCCAGTGTTGCTGAGGGCATCCCTTTGTACGATAATGTATATGCCTCAGTGGCTCCTAAATATTTCCGACATTTTATTGTTGTGATGTGATGCAGAGAGGAAGCATTTACCACTGAACCTGTATTTCCTTTCAGGGCACTGAATTTCCCTGCTGTTTTGCAGTGAAATGCATTTCAGAGCACAGTGGGGCACTGTGTTTGAAGATGACTGTGACAACAGTCTTTGTATTGAGGTGTTGGATTTGTCTTTCTTTTGGGAATGAAGATCACTTCAGCTCAAAGGCTGTTTTCACCAGTGCTATAGCAGGGAGCACCCAGGTGTGGTCCAGCTCTTGCTCCGGGGCTGTGTTAGCCTGCCAAGCTGTGCTAGCCAGAGCTACAAGTGACCCAAATGAAAACAAGACCTGAAGGGTACCTGACAGGCTTTTGCCTTGCTGCTCACCAGTGGTCAACAGTGTGTAGCCTCCAAAATCTAGAAGGTATTTGACAGGTTGAAAAACTGAAAACCAGAGGCCACTCCTTTAATGCCAGTTTAGAAACGTGTATAAAGCATCTGGTTACCCCCGACTGGGAAGCTAATCTGCAGAGAGCTGAAAGGATCTGGCAAAGAAACACATTTTGCCTTGGGCTTGATTTGGGGAGGGAAAAAAAAAGTAATATTTCCAGTTTTTTAATTGGTCTTTGGCAGCCATGGAGCACTGCCTTACAGGATTACTATGATTATAGGCTACAGCGTGCACTGCAAATGAGGACTTTTGAATACCTGCTTAATGCCTGGTTGATGTGGGGCTAGTGAAGATGAGCACTGTGCTGAGCTTGGGCAGAAGTGAGGGCCACATTTGTCTCCTATTTTTTTCAGCTGTAAAACATAGACACGTTGACATTACTTCAGTATGTGCCATAGCAATGCGCTATCCGTTACGTTACGTCGTATTTTAGATCCTGTTAACAAACTTCTCACGGGTAATAGCAAGAGTGAATGAAGAAAATGAGGGATTTTTAATATATCCAGATGGTAAATAGATGTGGCCTGTGTGAAAGATGGCTTTTAAATTTCTTCCTACTTTACCAAGACCAATTCCTTTTCTCACCTTTTTCCTTTTTAGAAGTCTGTTAGTACTGGATTTTTGCTGATAGACTATCAGTGTATTTTCAGGGATTCTGTTAGGATTCAGTTGCTTATGAACAGTTTCACGCACCCTTTTAAAATTAATTATTTAGTATTGTACAAAGATTATCTTTTTTTAGGGTTTCTGAGAAGCCAAAGGCAGGACCTTAGCTCTCAACAACTAGCTTTCGAAAGGAGCCTGCTGTTGACACAACCCAAGCTGGTTTGTATGTTCTGGCTGTATAATCCCTATAAAGAAATCTGGGAGGCTGGGCAGGCATTCTCACAGGGCTTTGAACTGGTTCCCTATTGAAAAGAAATTGGGCACCCAGATCCCATTGGTGTCCTGAACACGGTCCCGCTAACATGCACTCAATGAACAGGCCATATTAATGAAGGGCCCGGTTTTCTGCTGCCCACATCGGCATCTCCGAGGGACTCCCAAGGGGAACTTATGCAGGGGAAGATGCAAGTGAGTACGATGACTCTGACATGTAAAACCAGAAAAGGTTATGAAACATAGTTTAGGGCCTCTGAAAGGTTTCCTCACAGAGAAACACAAAAGCGGCTCAGCACGGTAGCGTAATCGTAACAGTTGATTGGCCATAAGCCACAGCCCCGTGCTGTTGCAATGTGTATTTTCTGCTGTTGAGACACGGCATGATAGGAAGCTCTGACATAGTCACCAAGTAACAGCAGCAGACCTGTATCAGGGTCCTTCCTATTTTTCAATGTTGGGTAAAAATGGCTGGGGACAGAACTGTGAAGCAGAATTGCCATAAAATACAGAAGAACAGGGGCCCAGGATGAGAGGGATCATGGCTTAGCAGAAGAGGTCTTCCTGCTGAAAGGAATAATAATGGACTAAGAGTAAGATTCGCCTCACAGACACACAGAGTGTCCACAAGGCACTCGCTGATGAAGCACTTACTCGTGTGCCACATGCCCAATTCATCGTTATTTCAAAGCCGTTTCACCATTGTTTCTATTATAGCCCATTGTAATAGGCTTAGACGAGAATGATGTATGGCATATTCATTCTTAAAATGACCTGGGGAAAGAAGAGCTTTGACATATTACAGTGAGGGTATAAGAAGTGCTACGAACTCCAGGTGAGGTGGATGGCAATACAGTTTCCTCTTGCAATGGCTAAGCCCAACACAGGTAGAGGCAGTGTCAAATCTTATTTTTAGTTATTTTTTCTGCGAGGATGATTGCTAAAGTTAGCATCCCATGGAGGTAGGCAGCATATTCTGCTTGATGTATTAGCATTCAGGAATTATTACTTCCTACTATTTGTAGGCTGTAGTACCATGTGTTGATGGTTGCACTCAGCCTTTGATGAAGGTGTCAAAATGTTTTAAAAATACAGTTAACTTTTAGCTCACCCATGCTATTATTCCACTTTGTGCAAAAGCCTAATTAAATACCATTAGTTTATATCAGGAAAGATATTAGAGCTCGAATTTTCAGCCTAGACTTGCAGCCTAGACTTAGCCAGACTTCCATTTTGTGGTCATCCCAAATCCTAGGCCCAAAAGCTTTGCAGCTAAAATGGAGATTAGTGTCAGTAAAGTTACTGTAAAGATGCAGAAATGAATAATCTCATCTCTAGAAATAAGGACTGAAGCGTATTTAGGAACAATGCCTCTGTATGCCTTCTACATATTTGGTGAACGCTGGGCTACCAGATTGTTCATCAGGGATGGTTCTGGAGCCATTGATTTACTAAAAGCATCATGACACTTACTAATGCAATGCAGATCTCTTTTAAGGCATGTGATGTTTTCCAGAGCTGTTGAGCTGCTGTAATTTCTCAATGAAATCAGAGAGATGCAGGGACCTAGCAGTAATTTCCAGCACTATATAGATGTATCTTAATACAGGGTTTAATTAATGTTCAAATTAATTACCAAGTACTTTGTTTTTCATTAACCCGTATGTATTAAATGTGGATAGTCAGCCGGGAAGTGTTCTATTCTGTTTCTCGGCAGTACTGTGTATGCAGCTTTTATTGTCCATGATAGAAGCAGATCAGCCTCATTATTATCCCAGGATTTGGGTGACAGTAGGGAATGCATCACAGCAAAGCTAAAGCGTAGCTGAGAGCAATTTTACTATTACAGGCACAATTACCGTCCGTTACAAATTCTAGGAATGAGCACAACTGTAACTTTAATAGGTGACTGTGTTGCAGCAGCGTAAAAAGAAAAATGGCATCCCTCCCTCAGCTCAGAAGAACAAAGAAATAAATAAAAGACTTTTGGTTGCATGTTCTGTATTAAGCCCTGGCAGTCCTGAAGGCATTTGGCTCTTCAGTTGAAAGCAGCCCTGGCTCCTCTGTCTGTTGCAGTTTCACTTGACTAAGAAGACTGTTCAAGGCCCTCGTCCTGCACAGTTAGAAAGAGGCACCTGTGCAGAATGCTGTTGGCTTCAGTCAGTCTGCTTGGGATCTCTGGGACCTGTTCTCCACAGAAGTGCCCATTTGCCAGGCTTGTGTCTGACCCTTTGCAGCCACTCTTCTCCTCCCAGAGGAAGGACAGGCATTTGTGTGAAGACTTGGACAGTTCTAGGCCCAGAGCATAACTGAAGTTGAAAGGGATTTTCTTTTGTTGCTGTTTAAAAACCAGCAGCTGAAGCTTAACTGAAGTTGTTTGCATTTACTTCATTTCCACAGTTCAATTATTACTGCTTTAAAGAAAGCATTTTTTCACTAGAAGTGAAACTTGGACCAGGACCCCATTTCAGGAGAGCACTTCCCTATCCAGATAGAACTGAAGTAAATTCCTGGTTTTAAGCAGCCCTTCAAATGCCGTTGACTTTCCATCTCTTACGAGAATTGTTTAGGCCGGTGGATGAAACAGGTCAGAAACAAATATGAAGCTGAAAAAAATCAGTCAATTTACATTGGCTGTAACAAGAGAACAGCATAAATGCTAACTAAGGAAGAGAGCAAGTGTTGAAAGTTAAACTGATTTTTTTTTCAGGAAAACTCTTTAATTTAAATAATCTCAAAGTTACAATTAGTGTAAGAAGTATGGACATGATACTGTTCATGTTCCTTTATGAATATCTCCTCATATCACACTTGTGTGCATAAAGAGTACTGAGAGTGAGTTATGCAGTGAAGACTCTGAAGTCTCTAATACCTTATTTGATAAGGGTTTTAATTTTCTTGCAACTTCGGTAATTAATCCAGCTATTGTATGAAAAGGGAAACTGTCTGTACAGGTTATAGACAACACAATTTCCATGACTTTTTGCATTCTTGAAGTAAAAAATATTAACATAAATTGTTGCAGAGATTTAATCATGTATGTGACACCGTAGCTACCCAGACATTTGTATTTGAATAACTGTAAGAGGTTACTCATTAGAGCAGGATCTCCAAATATAACAGCCTGGTTTTCCGTCCCAGACGTCTGTCCTCCTGTCCTCGTGTAGCCTTTTGTGATTGTTCGACAGCGTACTGAATTTATGGAATTATGACCATATGAAATGCAACAGCATTTCTGAAGGAATAATGGAGAAATTGCCTTCTGTGCCTGATTTTCAATAGGGGGCCGGCAGCTCAAACATGCCTTTTTTTCCCTAAGGCGTTGTGGCTGCGAGTGACCCTGGGCAGGGGTTGAGTGTGCAGCCTGGATGGGCTCAGGCAGGCAGTTGTGCCAGGGCATGAAGCACTTCGTGCTTCGCACAAAGCTATGCTCCGTCCAGATGTTACTGTAGACTTCTGGCCTTAGAAGTCAAGTCCATGGCCACCAAATACCTTTCGTGAACAATACAAGAGCAGAAAGTTGATGGTTGAGACTCCTTATCACTGCCACTGCCTTAGGCGTGGTTCTGGCCAAGCGACCTGGCTTTGTACAGCTCCATTTGTGTAGCGGGGGTGACTGCAGCACCAAGGGTGGTACTGAGCTCGGCTGAGGTCTGGTCATGTGCTGACATTAGAGAACGCCATGTATAACGCGGGGAAAAAAAAGTGCAATTGTGTGGGGTCATTGCAGTAGGCTTTCTCTGAGTAAATGACACAGAAACGTAAGTGGTGAATTTGGATTTGTTTTTAATTTGAAGTACACCTATTCAATGAATTTTGCACGAATGCATTTGAAAGCACTCTGGCTGTTGTCAGCATTTACATCTGTAAATGTGAAAGTCCAAGGAACGATTCAGTGGTGTGAATTCTTATTTCACTTCATGGGAAAAAGAAACAGAACAAGGAGTTAAGTGCCTTTTTTGTTTGTTTGGGTTTTTTTGCTGTGTCAATAATCTAACCAGATTAAATGTATATTTATTCTATGTTTGAAGTAATGCGAACTATTCAGAATGCTATGAGAGCTATGAAAAACACAGGGCTTGGAAAACTGGCAGTTTTTGTGGTTTTGGGGTTTTGAGTGAAGTTTCACAACCAATCAGCCCAGAATAATGTCCAGTAAAGCCATTTCTGCTTGTTAGTCTATTTATTTATTTACTTTGGCATTGTGAGCCAAGGCAAGACACACTTGGAGGAAGGTCAGTGAAAATACTCCAGATCTGTCAAAGGGTCTGATCCTGCAAAGGGCTGAAGACCCGCTGTTGTCGGGGCGGTGCTCAGCACCCCTCAGAGGCAGCGGTGCTCGCTCAGGAGCAGGCCAGAGCACAACCTGCTTCCTCAGGCAGCACGGGCGCTCGCAGCCTTCCCGAGGAACTTGCGCAGAAAGTGGAATCAATGTTGGGTCCATCTGACGCTTTACTTTGGCAGCCACTGGCTTCTGCGTGTCTCCTTCTCTGCTGGTGGCCCCGACCTCCTCTGCCTCGCTGCAGATCTGCCCTTTGCTTGATGCTGTGTGTCTGGCAGCAGCCCTCCCACCCCGGTGCCCGGCCTGCCGCAGCCGCGACGCCGGAGCCACTGACCCAGCGCTGGCGGGGACTCCGCAGGGAGAGGATGCAGCCTGCGGGTCCCTGCTCCTGGGCTTCGTCCCCAGGATATTAGAATGACTCGAGTTCAGGGGGGGAAATAGGTTTGCTCAGTGGTTTGCTCAGCTCATTCTGGGAATTTCCAGCGGGAGAGGCTCCCACTGCTCGGCCGTCACCAGGGGCTGCCCAGGGAGGGCTGGAGGATGGCTCCAACAGGACTTAGGTGTTCTCCGGGGAGCACAGGTAGTTCTGGGGCTCGGGGTTAGCTGTCCCCCTGTGCTTCACCCGCTGTTGTCCATGGCGGTGCCGAGACCCCAGCACCACAGGGAGCTGAACGGCCGTGGGGCCGGCAGAGCCCGCTGAGAGCCTCCCTGTGCAGGCTGGGCCTCGGCGTGCGGGGCCGGTGGCCTGGTGTGCAGGGGGGCCACATCAGGGAGCTTCGCTCCGCGGCCTTCGTTTGTGTCCGTGCGTGTGACAGAGATTGTGCAGTATCTGCCACCAGCTACTCGTGTCCCTGTGTGTGAGACATGCATTGCAATATCTGCCACTGGTTACTCGTGTCCCTGCGTGCGAGGCATGCGTTGCAGTGTCTGCCACCGGTTACTCGTGTCCCTGAGCTGCAGTGCTTGCCACCAGCTACTCGTGTCCCCGTGTGACAGGCGCGTTGCAGTACCTGCCACCCGGAGGTCCCTGCAGAGGAACAGACAGCTCGGAAAAGCAAGGGCTGCTTCCCGGCCCCGCTCAGCCGCCCAGCCCGGCCCCGCGGCCCGGGTCCCCGCAGCCGCACCCCGGCGCAGAGCCGCCGTTCCCCTGCG
>Ga0065711_1036897_pt1 | contig 20437 bp, 11 predicted proteins | sample Hoacrofraction12_FD_59098 | JGI IMG/M metagenome (GOLD analysis project Ga0065711, IMG submission 59098) | Hoatzin crop microbial communities from Cojedes, Venezuela - Epithelial fraction 12 v2 (version 2) | ecosystem: Host-associated > Birds > Digestive system > Esophagus > Crop | place...
TTTTTTTTTTTTTTTTGGGGGGGGGGAAGGGGGCAGTGACCAGTTTATACATTTAAAGAATAATTCTTCCAATGCAGACAACCCCTTACGAAGAACGAAGCGCATTAATCCGAAAAAGCAGTCAATACAGTAATCATCAGTCTGTTCTGACAATTTTGGTCACACACTGCGTGACCAGTAATAGCAAATGGAAATTTAAACCTTATCAGTCGAAAAAATTCTAACAATACAGCAGTGCTGCCAAGGGAAGTACTAAATACAAAGCACAGTTTCAGATATACCTTTTTAAGCCACGGATCAAAGAATTGTAAAAATTAATGAATGCTCAGCTGTAACACGACAAACCATGCTATGAAGTGCCTCACCAAATTAATTCTCCAATAAGAATAATAAAAGCACCTTTTCTAAGTATCCTAATGTTCCTTTTATGAATATAAGAAATCTTTAGGCAGGAACGTTTGCACAACTTCTAAAGCTTTCAATTTTAAGTACTCAATGTTACATAAGCCTACATTTTGGAAAAAGGAGATTGACATCAGAACCCACTGATTTTTGTTCTGTGACTGTATTCAAGTCAAGCATTCAATCTCCATTGACTGTTTCAAGTACGAACACGGCTCCAATAACAAAAAAAAGAGAAGTACACGAGTGACCTCTTCTGGTGAGCAAAAAAACACCAAAACCCAACCACAAACCAAAAATCAATCTCTGAAAACATGTGATCATGAATCTCAGCACATGTAAACTCAGAACAGGATACCATGAGGTTACTGCAGGCAATTACACAAACAAATTAACAAATACACCTCACGTATTTTGCAAATACGTTTCTGATGCAAGGTAAATCAAAAAGAAAAAATTCTAAGCAGCGCTGTCACTGACCAGAAAACTGTAGCAGGTTGCAAAACAAATCTGTTTCTATAATAGCTAAGCTAGTAATTATTTTACTAGAATAAATTTTCTATTTCCAAATGTCTATATGTTAGTTTTGTCATATATGGAAATAAACATATAAATACAAATAAATATAAATATACAGATTTTTATACAAAGGAGGTCTTAAAATGATAAGTTCAACTACAGAGCATTTAGCTGCTAAATTTTTCAAAAAAAATCTTTAAGGTACACAATTTTGCATAAATATCAGTAACTTTCATTCAGCATTTAAAATAAGCTCCATGATTACATTCCTTAGCACACTGTACCTTTGCAGTAAGGAGTAGGGCTAGCAGAAGGGTTCCTATCACTAGCAAAAATATTATGAAAATGCTGATTATTTTATCCAGCATTTTCTCCAACCACACGATCATCTGTGCAGAAAAAAGAAAAAACAAATCATAGAATATAAATCAATCTTTAACGAAAGCAACGTTATATGCCAGTATTGTTATCTTTATTTACAATCAGAGTGCAAAATCAGTCTCTAATCAAACAGCACTTATGCCCAAGCTTGGAGATGAACAATTAACAAGCGATGTTAGCATGATTAAGGTCATGGTATGACATGTGATTTTGCAAACGACATTTACACATTACCACAAGACACAGCAAGCTCTCTGCAAAGCAAGCAATAATTCAGTGTTTACTTACTAGACCTAAAGAAGCTAGCATTCATCTCAGCTATGAACCTCGGTATGTGCCTTTGTTTCTTGCCCTTCAGCAACTTGGAAGCTTACAGATACTATCTGCACTGGACTTGGAAGCTATCAAGGCATACTGTAAAGTACAATCATGGCTTTCAAATCTGAATAGCTAATAGCTATGTAAACTACAAATGAGGCATTTCTGCAAGTAACCAAATTTTTAAAGCTGCTCATCACCCTCTGAACTGAAATGAGGCTGGAGGTTTTCTACATTATTGAACACCAGGCCAATTATTCAGCACTGACTAATTCTATCCATTTCCAATTTTGAAAGGATGCTCAGCAATAAACATGCATCAGCTAAACCTACTGATACAGCAGACAGGCGTGTATGTTGTTCTGTCAATTCACGGCAAGGCCCATTCTACACAAGTCCACAAACAAATAATGATACCACTTAAGATTAGTGAAAATCTGATAATGTCATTCAAAACAATAAAACTGTTCAGCCACACAACTATGTAGAGTGCTCTAGAACAGTGTAAGCTGAGCTTCATCTCACATACAGATTAACCATTTACATAAAGAGCTATGCAAGCCCGTGCAAGTATAATAATAAATAAATAAATATTTCTAGCTTCTATGGATCAAATACCAAGGCTATTTCTTGCTCCATCTGGTATTGTTGCAGGAAAAAGCAGAAGAAATACAGCTGCAGAATTGGTGCTTTAAGAGACCTAAAGTCAAAGCCAATGCACAGTAGATGAAAGTATTTCCAAGTGACCACAAGTTATATATTTGGTGATTAGGCTGGTAACTTATTAGTTACTGATGTTACGAAACTACTAATACGCTTGCTGATGCTTTACATTAGTTCTTTCTTCATTATTTACCCTAACCATAGAAGTGAAATTGGCTGCGGAACAAGTGACTTCTACAGACTGCTGTGGGATGATTATATTGGTTAACACTGAAATTTTATCTCCTATTTGAAAAAAAAGTAGGGATTTTTTTTTTTTTTGGTGCTTATCCTGTAGCATCTGAGCAATTAATGCACATTAAGCAATTACTTCTAAACTCCAAGTTCTTTTATAATCAGCTCCTTGTTTGATCTACATTAACACAAGGATTATATTTAGCAATTTAAAACTGTTGTTCAAAATGATGAAGAAAACTGAAGAAAGTAAAATCCTTTTAAAAGAAACAAGTGTTGAGCCAACAAGTTTCTGTAACAAAATCTGCACTGTATTATGACCTGCAGAAAGGAATTCAGAGAATCTGAAGGAATCTGCAAAATCTTTTGTCTTAGATATTTTTAACAGTTTTCAGCATTGCTGAAATATCTGAGCCACCAGAAATGCCCTGCCGGTGCTAGAGGGAGGTTACTTGCCTGCAGCAGTACTGCAGCTTTCTGAAAAAACTGAGTAGCCTCTGTGTGGGGCTGTCACCTCTTTGGAAATAAGACTGAAAACAGCATTTGCTATGCCCTTCCAAGCCTCAGATACATCTAAGAATTATGCAAGAGAAGCAAGAAATAGACATCCCTGTTTCAAAGGTCAGAAATCAAATATATCCCTGAAAAACAATGGATGGCTAGGGGACGCATATTTTATAGCATAGGCTTCAAAATGAAGCTATTAAAAATTAAAGCCGCCCTTGTTATTTCTTAGTTAACAAAGTTCAAACTAATAGCTATTTACTTTCTAACTTTCTAAGTCAAAGGTATGTAAGACTAACTGGTGGATTTCTTTTATAGTGCCTTAACCAGACTCACTGAATCGAAGAAATTGGTGGCACTGTCAGAGGTTTCCAAACATGCTAGCCTCAGTGATCGTGGGAGTGGTATCCAACAGATGAAATCTCAGTGCAGTTGAAGCTGGATGCTTTAGGTGTTTCACCATGGTAGCAACTATTGGAAGATCAAGCTCCAAAAGATCAGGAGGAGGACTCTCTCTGAACTGGAACACGACCAACAGTGGATCTTTTCTCGAAGCTCCTTACTGCGGGCTGGAGTATGCCTACACTGTCACTGAGGTGCGGCTGCCGCACACGTAAAGCCTGCATTACCTTTAATCTCGTTAGTAAAGTAATGGTAGCACTGACGTACCAGTACAGGCAGCAGCCTCAGCCATGCAAGCCCACCTTGGGTTTATTTACTTGGGCAGGTAGCCCAAGCAAGCTAGATGAAAGCCAGTTCTGCTATGCCTACAGGTACTGCAATTACATCTCTCATCACGGTCTTAAGGAGATCCAAGTCATACAGCTGGTACAGACAAATCGCAGGAGAAGACTGAATTGGATGAGCATTGTAGAAGTTAAAGCAGATGCACAATACTCATTTAGGGCTATATTTACTCCCTCTCCTTTAATTTCCTTCCTATTAAACATTCCTTCCTTCCTCTACATTTACCCACAACACTTCCTCAGCAAGCACTCACCTTTGCACACGCGTGCTAAATAATGCACAGGTGCTACGTTACTGTAGGTAAGCTAGACTGTTCAATCCCTGTGTGCTTCTACTTACCACTGAATCAGGTCCAGACTTCGTTCTTACCCCAGACCTCCCCTTTACATCCTTCCTGTAAACCATGGGCATGCACACAAAGACAAACATATGCTGACTAAATTCTAGTCATTAGCCAGAGATCATTAAGTTTTAAATTCAGTTCCAAGCTTCTAATCTAAAGGTTAGTCAACAGCAGGAAGCTGATTCTGCCACAAAATCCAAAATCACGCAAAGGTAAAGGAAAGCAAGGCTCCTAAGCTACAGAAGGTCACACTCATAAAACCAAACTGAAATGTTACTGATTTGTGATAGACTGTCTGCAAAAAACTGTCCTTAAATGACACAGTTTTGAAGGGAAAGTTATCAACCTTTTTGAAATTTTTAAATTCAGCTCACTGTAGAAACAGAAGTTTTTAAGATGAGTTGCATTCTGTTAAAATGCTTCTCAATCATTTGCAGGTACTCCCTGCTTTCAGCTTTTGGGCGATGATACAAACTGTATTACACTGTGCTGTAATACAGCTACAGCTCATACCTAACCATTGGCAAACCTGCCATCTAGACAGGTTCCCCATGTTACGCAGTATGATACATCACCTATGAATTCTTATTTTCATGTGTTTCACACTGCATAGCCATCAGAAAACTAGTTTTTCTAGTATGTTTTATCTACCGCATTACCCACATGGTGAAACATACCTGGACATCTACTTCAGTTTCAAATAAATCTACATGAATTACCAAAAAGGACTATCGTTTTTCCTTTCAACAGCTTCACTATCTACCACAATTTTTTCCTAGACCTTTCTTTGACTTGTTGACATTTCCCTTTAGTTCTGTTAATATTCGAGGATATCAACTTCTTAACATAATCTGATGAGAAAAAGGGGAAGGCTGTAATAGGACACATCTCCGGGTTATGCTGAAATGAGTCAGATGAGTAGTCAAGTTGGAAAAGACAGAGAACAGTCTATATGAGATCTCAAGCCTACTCATACCAGTAGTCCCTCCAACAGCAACAGCAGAATTTAGCAATTCTTTCTAAGGACTCCTGCTATAGACAATGTTATAAAGAACAAATGACGCCAGCCCAGCTGAACCTGTTCTATATTTTGGGCTGCATATACCATGTTAAACCATGGGATTCTGTACTATTCTTGTCTGCCAATAGAAGTTTCAAGCAGCTCTTTGACAGAAGCTCTTAGAATAGGAATTAAAAAACCCTAATGTTTATCACTAGCAGCCATAATCAACCATCATTTCAAACTTCGCTGTCTCTAGGTGGTATATTTTTAGTTTCTTGGTGGATTACCAGAAATTTATCTTGGTGTTCTCACAAGTACTTCCCCTCAAAGACAGGCAAAAAGGAGGAAGGTGCAGAGGAAGCAACCTTTTAACTGCATCCAGTGTTCTGTATTACAAGTCTCCTCCTTTCTTTGACTCTAATGACATTTCAACATACTCTACTGTTCCAAAAAGAAGAAAAAAACAACCCAACAAAACAAACCTGCGAGAACCTGACGGTTTGCACAGTACTTTTTGCCTTTCTTCTTCATCTGGATTATAATATTATCACTACTTGCTCATCATGCACAGGGGTCAGCTCTGCATGTAACACTACAGGACTTTCATGATCTCTCCCTAGGAAACTGTAAAGTAAAACAGCAGTTTTCAAAAATAGCTCTTCAAAAAAACGCTCTGTTAAGAAACTAGATCCAGAGGTTTTTGCCCAATAATGCAAAACTCTGAAGTAAAAATAAAATCCAGACATTTTAGAGTTCAAAGTAATTACAGGGAAATTATTTTTGCTACCTATGAAGAAAAAAATTGATCTATATACATGAATTTTCAAATAAGCAAACAACAGACTCCAAGCCAGGAAAAAAAGTAATTGAGACTAAACTTTCACCTGTGGCTCGCTGAACTCAGCTCTTCACCCGAGCTGTCCTAACAAACCAATACCTAATCAAAAAAATTTTATGAAAGGTTATGGTTGCACATATTTACTAACCATAAGTCACTCACATAACACAAACATTTCAAAGTCAGGAAATAAAAAGATCATTTTTAAACCAACCAAAATATACTCAAGGGCAAAAGAACATTCAAAGTTTGCCCTCCTAGTGGACAATTATAACTGAATCATAGAGCAAGCAACCCTGTCCTCGTGTCCAGAAACACAGAAAGCCCCCCATCACATAACCCTGAGCTCACCGATTAAATATTCACGATCAAACCTTCTAAATCCATTATAGCTGCTCAGCCTAGACACTACACGCAGCATTATTCCCCTTCTGCCACCCACAGCAGGTACCAGCCATTTACAAGCACCTTTCAGAGAGCTGTGCCAGTGCCCCCACGGCCTGCATGCTCAAGACTGTTCTATTTGTTTTCAATAGCATTCAGTATTTCAGCGACAATTTCAGGTGCCTCTCACAACTTGCAAGGGAGATCTACGTTTTCTATTGCAATTGCTACTGAATGGAAAAGACAGGTGGTTGGTTATAAAACCACAGTAACCATTCTGACTCTCCCATTAATACTGAAGTCGTAAGCAAAGATAAAAGTTGCTGCTGGAAGCATCACCCATTTCCAGACCTGGTATCTGATTTTTTCTGTCACTTAATCACTTGATTTTCATATATTTTATCACATACTTGATATTAATCTTTAGAACTCTGAGGTGTTGCAGACGTACACGTGCCACAGGCACCCCTCTCCAGCTCTGTGTTTGTCTGCAGCAATGGCTCTGCTCAAGTTCCGCAGAGGTATCACCGCACTGAGGAGTTGTCCAGATTTCAGTCACATGAGAGCAAACTTGGACCGAATCAGTTTTAACTTCTCTTGTGACGACAGTTCCTCAAAGAACAATAGTTAACCCTAGTGGACTAAGATGAACCATGGGAACTGAGGAGTACATTTCTTATAAAACACCGCACTTTTAAAAGCCACACAAAAGAAAATTTATTTTAGCTATACCAACGACTTTTTTTCTTTTTTTTTGTTTTTTTACCAGACCTCACTGCCCTTCAGACCGCCATTAGATTCAGCAGTTCTGAAACTGCGAGTATTCTCATTTCCCTCCTGCTACACCGAATACCACCAAGCATACAGTCCAGTCTGACACTTCAGCAGATGAACAGCACTGACTGAAGCCTGTCACTGCATTATTTGCAAGCACTTACATTTGTAGCTTTACAACTGTGCTTCACCGCTGCCATGTTAATTCAGTTAACTGATGCCTTCTCTGAGCAAAGAACAGCTCCCCAGTCCAGGGGAGAACTGGTTTCATTCTGCATACAAGTGACGACCAGGAGAGATCAACTGTTCTTAAATAAAAGTTTCACTAAGTCAAGCTACTGCTTGAATGGCTAATACAATATTCTGCTGTACAAAACATTTAACTGTGCATTCATTTTAGTAGAAGACAAGATATCAGGTAGAATTATATGACCTTCAGTAGCTTATATTAAGAGCTGGAAAAGGGACACTTGGGAGAGAAAACTAAGAAGCAAGGCGTGTTAAGGAGTGTTCATGCTGCCAAAAAAAAATTAAAAAAAAAGACAACTCCCCAAAACCACAGAATCCGTTAGTTGGACTCACAATTTTTCTGTTTATTTACCTTCTGATTAAGCCAGTGCCACAGCTTGTCAGTGGCAGGGGGAGATGGAAGAAAAGAGAAAAAAGACAAGAACACAGTGGAAAATTACTGAAAAATGCAGTAATAGACAAGGGAAGAAAAGCAATGAGAGGCAGGTATAGTCATCCACAGAATGAAAATGAAATTGTTCCAAACACAATGGTAAATTGCAATAGGAAGAAAAGATCGTAATTTCTGATGCAAGAATCCAGATTTTACCATTAACATGCACTTCTTGAAACGAAGGAGGATTTAACTAATAATACCAACTTTAACAGAGCTATCAGCATAACCTGGCAATTCCAGTTTAGCTATACTGAGAGCTAACATTTCAGATTTCAGAGCAGGACTTGTAAAAGTACTCTGAGAAGGGTGCTCTACTGAAACACCAAAACTTAACATGAGACACTTGTTTATTGCATTAATGCTCCCACTCAGGCAGTTTCCTAGGTATTTCAAAACACTCCTATTATGTCAACTACTGTTAAACAAACTTTATACAGTTTTTTAGTACCACATTCATATTACAACATTCACATTCAATGGCACAACATCAAATATGTAATTAAATCTGATACACACACAACAGCAAATTGTAGATCAAGTAAATGTATGGGTATCATATAATTTTATTGGTTGTGCAGAAGGCTGCTTTCACTTCTCAACAGACAATCTCTCCTTTTCTACTACAGTTATTTTTCCTTACTAATTCTCACCCATACTGCTGAAGTACACCCATTTTAGGACCTAGTCCATGTATGACTACACTTTTAATTCTAGCCATTAGTAATCAGTTAGCATCATAATCACAACAGTGACAAGCTTGAACATTATTATTCATCTGCATTAAGAGGTTAAGATCAAGTAAGCAAAATTTGTTTCTCCCTGAAAACAAGATCACTGAATGCTCAATAGTGTTTTCACCAGTCACCAGAAATTATATTAGTTCCCAATGAAAACAAAATGTAAGAACATTTCAAATTAAAAAAAATCTCAGAATGTTCATTAAGTTATATCAGAAGCAAGAAGCAGATTTACAAAGAAACATGAACATCAAGAAACATGAAAATAAAGTATGTCACAAAGCACCCAGTTTTACTAACTTTTACTACTCATGGAAAGAATGACAGTAATGGAAAGCAATGACAAAGCTTCAAAAGCCTCAAACTGACACTGTAGAATTGGTTTCCATTTTACCCTTCATCTACACAGTGATTTAACAGTGAAAAAAAAAGGTAAAGTTGTTCACTGATTCAACAACATACTTTTGCCTTTAACTTTACTTCTGCATATTAAAAACCACTATACATTAGGTTAATTTCAGAAAAAAAACCCTTAGATCTCCTGGCTGTATTTCTCCACTTTGCAACTTTAATATAACAAAAGCTAGAGCTCCATCGTTAGCCTGAGATTTTAGCAGAATGTGAAAGAAAGTATTTGGTATTCTTCTATAATTTCAGCCTCCTGAAGTTGAATGATAAATATGTTAACTAGCAAATAACATTATATGTCAAAAATAAACATTAATAAAAAATGATTGTTAAGACCATATTTGGGAGGCTCTACCTTCCTACTATCTCACCAACACTGATGTTTAAGTAGTTGTACAAATGTAATCAATCTACATTTAAAAACAGGCTACAGCTTAATTCTAATCTTCAAGTCATCCAAAATTAATAGGGCTACAGCCATTTTTCCAGTATTTTACTGGAAAACTGTTTATACAAGATCTTACATGTCTATGGAAGCATTTCCTAGAATACCATATGCACTGGTAGAGATTCTGCCTGTTTTCTGTGCTTGCTTTAACTACATGCTAAACTTGGTACCAGAAGAACCAAATCTTGACTTTACCCAAAGTCCAAACAATCTATTATGTATAAAATTCTAGTATGCTATACCTAGTAAAAACATGTAACAACTACATGATTCACTGTAGTCTATCAGAAAGCATGCATGCAAAATACTAGCACATTCTAATTAACAGAAGTCCAGTGCACGCAGTTGAGCAACTGCTTATGCTGCTGAATTCCCTCGCAAACTCTAATCAAAATAAAACTAAAGTCACCATGTTAAAAGACTACAGTCTTCTTTTTAAAAAAAGAAAATTATCAGTGAAGCAAATTATTAGTTCTTGACTGCTGATAAGAACACGTATGACACCACAGCTGTTTAGTTTTAAGACAACTTGATGGAACAGAAACCTCCCCAACTCTTTCCTCCAGAAGTCTCTCACATCTGACCCGCTGCACCTGCTGGCTCCACTGGGCAAATGCACAACCAGGCACTAATGGATACAGTCAGGACATCCCGTTTCCATCGTCCACATTTAAAGCTGGCCTGCACATACAGGCACAGCTTGACCTACTGTTCATAAAGAAAATGAAAAGCAATGCTCTACTTTCTTTCCTCTTGATCAGAACTGCTCTTCAGCTCAAATTTGTCTGCGTTTCCAAGATAACCAGAGGTTGATGAGCAGTGGGAAATAAGAAGAGCTGTTCTTTTCTTAATGCTTTTATTTAAGAAACAGACATAATCTGTAAATCTCAAAGACTTGCATGCATGAGCAGTACCCTCCCATAATTTCTCAGAACCGATTGTTTTCTGAACCATCTACACTAGCCTCCTGAACTTCATTTGGGGAGAAAAAGATGTGCCACTCTAAGATGTCTTCCTCATCCTCACTACCTTTTACTCAAAACGAGAACTATTTCTGAATCGGGCATACCAATTTAGAAAGGCCAAGGATTACCACTAGATAATGGTGTGAAATGGACCTTGTCAATGGCTTGTTATACTTAGCTAAGAGCCCCAATATATCCTGATGCTGAGATTCAGCCTCCAATTAACTCAGTATACAGAAACCAAAAACAAAACAAAGAAACAAAGAAAATCACTGAGCAGCTTTAGCTCTCACGAAAAGGAAGTACAAATAAAATATTAAAAAAAAAATCTAATCACAAAGGAAACGATCCTTCGATCTTGGCTTCTCACATACACATATAAAAGGTAAGCTGTAACAATTTAGCCCATGAATTTCTACTTCGTGTTTGCATATTCTCACTTCCTCTTCAACAGTGCCTACCGAAGCCAAAACTTTTGGTAATCCAACTTAAATACAGCTCATCCACCCTTTCTGGAAAAAAAAAACAACTTGCAAGGATGTCATTTTCACTCCTTTCCTTTTCCTCTCCCCACAAAAACCACAATTGCCAATATCTTATGGCATTGCTTCCCAAATTCTCAGAGATAAGAAGCCTCCATGATCCTCCAATGCACAGAATAAGCTTATCCAGTAGAACTTAAAAAGATATGAAAGTATGGGTGTGATAAGTGTTATAAGATGACACATAATTCCAGTCACCCATGAAAAAGCCAGGTAAACTGTAATCAGAATAGGCACAAACGAGAACCACAGAATCAAGCAGAGTTTCAAGTGTCTGTCTTTCTTATGAAGGCTAGAAGAGCTTGAATTGCTTTAATACATACAGCACAGAGTCAGAAGGAATATGACTGTCATCTAAAAAATGGGGGGAGAGGGGAGACGTTGTGCCAACACTTCTTTTGCTTAGACAAGAACAACATGAATATAAACTGACCTTAGATACATTTAAGCTGAAGAGTGAGAAGTTCTGCTGCACATTATGACAAAAGCCCTACCTTCTTTAAAGAGAAAAGATTTAAGTGGAATTAGGAAGAATACTATATCACGCAGCTATGCAATACAAGGATACTAAACTTGACAACTCATGAAATGCAATACATACGATACTGTGTCTAGAGAGTCTGCTTACATACAAAACAAAAGCTTTTAATTAAAAGCTTTGTGTAATGTAAGCTTTTATCCTAACGTGAACTCTTTGGAAACCCCCTTTATCTTTCTCATAGCTGTGTTCTGAAAGGCTTTTCCTTTTCCGAATTCTTCCTCAATGAATTCTGTGAAACTGTTACTTATCTCCTGCAGCCATTTTAATGCTTTTGTTGACCTTCTGACAGTCGTCTACCCATCAGATCTGGCTTAAGCTCTTCCTTTTCCCGTAGGAATTCAGAGCTATAAACTGCAGACAGATCTGCCAAGGTACAGACGCTGTGACAAATGTACTTACAGGGTTCAGTTACAGAAACTCTGAAGTAATGGCTTTTTCTAAAGCAGAGAATACTTTAACAACACAGTTACAGAAAGCACATTCTTACACACTGGCACAGCTATTACAAACAAAATCATCTATCAAGTTAAGTCAAAACTTACAACTCCAAATGGAGGAGCCTTCACAAATTTATGGAGCTTTCCAACTCTCCAATTTGCAACGCAAACGTGGGGGAGAAGGGAGGGGAACAAAGAAGCCTTATTCTACGGCACTTCCCAAACACCATATCCCACGTACTACTTCCTTTACAGAGGGAAGCCTCCCTTCTGTACCACCGTGCCACTGTGTTCAACAACTATACTTCCACACAGTATAAACAAATGTGTTCTAACTAGCTCAGGCCCTACTTACAGAATAAAATAGGTTATGTTTTAAATTAAGTTTTCACAACAGAAGTATGTACACCACATCCTTCAGATTAAAGGTCATTAAGTTTAACTTCAAAATCTTTGTAACCAAGTAAGGTGACTGAACCATGAGAAGCCTGCCTTACTCAGATAAGGCATCCTCTAAAGCTAACCCAACATTTAAAAAGTCACTTGTGTCGAGCTTTGCATGTAATCATTTAACAAAGTTTAAACGCGTACTTAAGTGTGAATAGTGACAGAAGAGACACGGTTTAAAATACACCATAAAACAGATACAGTTTTACAAGAGAGACATGTCCATTAGTGACAGACATTTATTTTAGAATTAAAGCGTCTTGGCATACAGTGAACAGAGAATAAAACAAACTACCAGGCTGCTAAGGAAATAAGTAGAAATACCTTACTGTCAAGCTTTAGCATGACTCTTCCGAGCCCTCTGATGGGTCGTGGAGCAAGAGCTTCCTGACGTTCCTTTACAAAATTTTCAACAAGTTGCCACCAACTTTTGCAATGGTTTGCCATGAAGTTCAAAACTCCAAAATGAACTACGAGTTTTTTAAGGGCCCAAACTGTAACCACAAGAAGGAAATCAAGTATTAGACATTTCAGAGGAGCACCACAAGACTATGCATCTATACCATTCTGAAAGACCTACGAAGAAGTAAAAAGTTTCTTGAGTTTTATTTCCCCTTAGAAACACTTTCAAAATTTTCAAGTGGTTTTAGTACTGATCTCCTCATTCGCTTTACAGCCGTACTGATCCACATGGAATTTAGATGGCAGCAGAAGAAAGGTGCCTGCGCACTGCCTGATTATGCAGACAACAGACTTCAGCAAGGCCTGGGATAAGCAGGTGCCATTCCAGTTTCAGTGCAGTGGATTTATCACATCTTCACACACACAATGTCAGAGCACTACACATAAAATGCCACATTCAGAACTTCATGGCATGCAACACATAAAAAAAATTCTCAGCCTCATTTCTTAAGTTTTAGGCCTTCTACACTGTTAAAGTTGTATCTTTCCTTTAAAAGCTGACAGCAGCAGATCATGCGTAATTTCACGGTAAAGAAGTGTTCATTTAAACCTTCAACTTAAATACAACTACTGACTAATTTTGCTTTTAAACATCAAAAATATTGAGATCAGCTTTTTATCTTGGCTTGAAGATCATTGCACAAAGCTTCAGAAAAATCCACACTGCTCTTCAAAACCAGGTAATGGAAGATGTTTACAACTTTTTTTCCCCCAAAACAAAACATTTTGCTACCACAAATAGCTTTTCTCCAACTCCCCTAACATACACCCACTGTAAAATAAAGGGCGTCTTAACAACACCAGAAATGTGTAGCATTACAGTTACAGAAATAAAAGCTCATGTCCATTTACTGGCCATGAAATAAAGCCCAGAGACTTCTCCATAAGGCTTACATTTCCAGTCCTGCGATGGCACTGCTCTCCCTCACTTACTGAGTATATGTGCAAAACTTGTGAATCGCCACAATCAGGAACGGAAAACCAAAAAAGCACGATACATACGAAACTTTCCTTTGAAGCTAACAGACCTTTAACAGTCATGAAATATTTGCCATATTCTTTTTTTTATTCAACAAAATATTACACCACTTAAATCACCTATCTTCTCATCACTGAAAAGAAGAAAAGCAAGTAATCTTTCAAAGCCCCTCACAAATTTAGCATCAGAACTGAGGAGTTAATTAATTCATATGATAAACAAAGATTTGTATTACAACTGATTTTACTTGAGTACTGATGCAAACACACCACTCACAAAAACATCATTACAAAATATATCAACTTAAAGGATCAAAATTATTATATGTAGCAGTAATAGATAGGGAGGTCTCACAACCCAGTCCTGCCATGAACTACTGATACACAAACCTCTAAACAAAACCATACTGCATCCCCAAATACTGAAAACTATGGTGCTAAAGGAAAACAAAGTGAAACTATGAGTAACAGCATCGCATAATTCTCCTCATTTCTCCCTAATTTTTTTTAAACCAGAATTTACTAACAGTGAAGGTCACAGGTAGATCAAAACCTAGTCAGTATTACAAATTCTACTGACGCAGGAGAATAACTTTCTGTGAAAACACCAGCAGCATTTCTCCAATCATACCGTATTTACAGCAACATCTGATACTGAATTCCACATCATTACATTCAAGTGTACTTATAATAAAGCTTTTTTTTAATTACGAAACACTATTCTCCAAACTAGATTCATTACTTACTGCCATACATCAACACCACAATAATCCCCTTGTCCTCAAAAATTCGCATCATGCTGCTACCTGCATATGTGTAAAATGACATACACAGATGAAAAGGTTAACTTCTAACCTCCACAGGGCATTTCTCAAAGTTCCACAAGAGCCGATTATCTGCAAGCCACTTGGGTAATAGTTTACTTTCTTGTTCATGGGAAAGCTCATTCAACAATTTTGTGACTTTTTGTTTACTTACCCTCTGGCACCACCATGTGGCAAACATGGCATTTGTGCTCACGAAGAAGCAGAATGATCTAATAATCTTTCTACTAAAGATCATGTGGCAAACATACAAAAAAGGAGAAAATACACTGTAGTGCCAGCACCTTAACAGCCTTGCAGGTTGAAGTTTTGCACGATGAAATCCAACTCATGGTCAATACACAAACTGCTGCTCAGCAAAACCGGGCAAGCTTGCACTTTACAAGGTAGACAACATACCTGAAATGGCATTCTAACCTTCTGCTATTATTTAAAAGTAAGCATCTAAATAGTATCTTCTATAGTAACTTGAGGGTACACTCACTGCAAAGCTGATGCCAGGAGGTGCTGCAGTCAATCACACAACTGCAATCATATTAGGTTAAAAAGAGACAGGAGAGAAAAAGCTAAAGGAGGGCTGTTATTAGAAAGATATAAACAAAAGAGACAGGCTGCACAGCAAGAAATTCCAAGCATCTCCAGGAAGTAGAAAATGATCTGAACACTATTTTTAAAACCAAAAAAAGAATGCAACAGAACAAGCAAGAAAGATCTTAAAAAGAGACAATAACGGGATTCTCAGGCTCACAACACTGAACAACATGCTACAAGTGTTCCACAATTTCGTTTATTGCATAGTTTTTGAAATAAAAAGTCATTTTTTCATCTTTTCATTTTATGGTATAATTACAGTATGAATTTTTCCACTCTCTGCATCAAGCAATTTTAAAAGAGTATCTCAGTCTACTGAAGTACAAATGCATTCAGGGAAAAATGTTAAAGGTACCAATATAATTTTAATAATCTAAATGCTCCTTCATCTAAGTCCTGTCTACCAATATAAGGAACTCTAGTGAAATTAACATCTTTCTATCTAAGGTTTTAGGGGTGGGAGTTTTATTTTTGGGGGGTTGGGGTTTTGTTGGTTTTTTTTTTTTTTAACATACTAGAAGCATTCTCCTTAAAGTCTCAGAAGTGCTTAAAGTTATTACCCTCCTTAAACCTGAGAAGTTGCAAGGAAACTTGCTTTGTAAGTCTTCCTATTTTCCACTGCTAAATATTTTTAATATCCCCTCTAACAATCCAGGTTATTATCATTCACGCTCTGACACTTACTGTGATCCACTGTTCTAAATTTGGCTCTGTTCATCATTATACTGCCTTTTCATAATATTTTTGTAGTGAGCTAGTCATATTCAGTTCTATGCCAAGAAAAAGCACTTAATGGTCTAGCGTCACTGCTAAAGCAACAGGTCACAAATCTTCTCAAAATTAATTTCTATTTTGGCATGCGTTTACTGTTAAGGTAGCTAATTTACACCTAGTAACTGGCAGCAGGAGTATTCATCCATTTCAATTACAGATACGCACTTTAATTCAGATTTGTGGGGCTGAAGTTTAAAACTACTCATTGTTGTCTGGCTAACAGCAAAACTATTGCACCCATTTTTCCTCCCCTCCAGGCATGTATTTCTAAATACCCCTTCACTTCGCAGTAAATTAAGCCATGTAAGCCCTGCTTCTAGTAAGTCTTAAAATTTATATTCTAATCCTTTTATCATTTTTATGATGCATTTCTGAGCTACATCCAACCTGCCGTCGCCATTTCCCATGATGTCCAGACACCAAAACTGGGCAGCTTCCTCTGTAGCAGCTACACCGGAATGAAATAAAGATCAAACTCCCCTCTCCTCTAACTCTATATTCAGCAATTTATGTGCCTAACCATCGCGTTACCCTTAGCTGCTGCTACAGTGCCACAGGCAGATGTGCAACTGTTCCTTTCACCACGCCTTTCGGAGCTCAGAGCCCTTCCAACCCGTGAGCACGGCCCCCCAGTTGTGATTTCCACATTTCCACAACTAGATGGTTTACAATGGCTTTGTGTATTGGGGGTTTTGGTAGCAGGGTGACCTTCACGGGGAGAGACCAGTTCCAGATGGCTCCACAACAGACCCACCACAGGCCAAAGCTGAGCCCATCAGGCACAGACACGGTGCCTCCATGAAAATGTATTTAAGAAAGGACAGAAAACACTACAGAGGAAGAAGAGGAGGGAAAACAGAGAGAGCAAGTGAACAGAGAGGAAGAGGGAACAGAGGGAGGCACAAATACAGGCTGGCTGGAAAACGGATTGAGAGCAGCCCTGAGGAGAAGGACTTGGGCGTGCTGGTTGACAAGAAGCTCAACATGACTCCGCAACGTGTGCTCAAAGCCCAGAAAACCAACCATACCCAGGGCTGCACCAAAAGCAGCGTGATCAGCAGGTCGAGGGAGCGGATTCTGCCCCTCTACTCTGCTCTGGTGAGACCCCATCTGGAGTCCTGCATCCTCTGGAGCCCTCAGCACAGGGAAAGACATGGAGCTGTTGGAGCGGGTCCAGAGGAGGGCCACAAAAATGACGAAGTGTTCAAGGCCACGCTGGATGGGGCTTTGAGCAACCTGGTCCAGTGGAAAGTATCCCTGCCTGTGGCAGGGGACTTGGAGTTTGATGATCTTGAAGCTCCCTTCAACCCAAACCATTCTATGATTATCTGATTCTATGAATAAAAAGGCCAGGGGAGTAGAAGTGCTGCATGGTGGAGCAGACACACAACCCAGAGGGATTGTGGCCTACGGAAGATCCATGTCGGAGCAAGTACACCTCTCGAAGGGACTGTGGCCTACGGATGAGGAGATGCCTGAGCTGGCACCTCCCCAAGGGACTGCCGCTCATGGATGAGCCCCCACTGGAAGACAGGAAAAGAGCGAGGGGCTCTGTGCGTACTTGGCCACTAGCTGGAGCCAACACATCACACCTGGTAAAAGGAAAAACAGCTACATTTAAGTGTTAGATACATTAAAAAATGCTGAAAATTGGCATTTTAACTGAAATGTATAGAAAATCCGAGCAAATTAGGAATGTCATTTTGTTTAAAAGTAGGAGGATGGGAAGAGCCATGAGCCAGCAGTGTGCCCAGGTGTCCAAGAAGGCCAACGGCATCCTGGCTTGTGTCAGGAATAGTGTGGCCAGGAGGAGCATGGAGGTGCTCGTGCCCCTGTACTTGGCTGGTGAGGCCGCACCTTGAGTACTGTGTTCAGTTTTGGGCCCCTCACTACAAAAAGGACATTGAGGTGCTGGAGCAGGTCCAGAGAAGGGCAACAACACTGGTGAGGGGTCTAGAGAATAAGCCTTATGAGGAGCAGCTGAGGGAACTGGGGCTGTTTAGTCTGGAGAAGAGGAAGCTGAGGGGGTACCTTATTGCTCTCTACAGCTACCTGAAAGGAGCTTGTAGTCAGGTGGGTGTTGGTCTCTTCTCCTCAGTAACTAGTGATAGGATGAGAGGCCATGGCCTCAAGTTGCGTCAGGGGAGTTTTAGATTGGATATTGGGAAAAATTTCTTTACTGAGTGGTCAGACATTGGAACAGACTGCCCAGGGCAGTGGTGGAGTCACCATTCCTGGAGGTATTCAAAAAACCTCTAAGACAGGGCACGTCGGGACATGGTTTAGCCAGCGTGGTGGTGTTAGGTTGACGGTTGGACTTGATGATCTTAGAGGTCTTTTCCAACCTACGATTCTATGAAATGCCTTCAGATTTGTAGTAGCTCATGCGTACTTCCAGAGTTCCCATATTGCCTATTGAGCCCCCCAAAAGAATATTGGAAAAAGTGGCAATCGTTCAGTTTTAAAATAACCTCTTTAGATAGCTGTCATAACTATTCCATTCTTGCTTGACATTGTAAGAGAACAGATGCATGTAGGTGTGAAGCAACAAAGCTAATTAACCCTGGAGCTAGAATTAGAATTAAATTTATCTTGCTACTTGACCACAGAGCCTAGCAACCCATTTTTAATGGAAATTAAAAGTTAGCACAAGCTGTACTTCAGTACTGAGTAACAGCTGAAATATTCTTTATCTATAGGCGCAAAAACATGAAAGACAAGACATCAAGAGGAAGAAAAACAAAGCCAAACGAAAAGATTATTACAATGAAAGGTATGACACTAAATTTTTCCAGGTAACTACAACAGTCAACTGCTAAAGCAATTTTACAGACTTGTAACAGACAGTGCACGTCAATCTTCTTATTTGAAGCCACAATTCATAAAGAATATAATAACGTTTAACAACATTATTATGTTCTTGGTGTTAACAAAATAAAATCTTGAAAAAAAGTTTTAAATTAGAACTCATACAAGCCTACAAGCCCTTCCTATTTTACTTAACACAAAGCCGAAGGCTATCCAAAGTCACATAACACAATTGGATTATTACCTGCAAAAGGCACTGGCAACAGCTGCACAATCCAGAAATTTAGCCAGATCTGGACAATGACAAAGGCCCAGACAAGCGTAACAAAGTAAATATCACTAGTTTTCTTTTTTCTAAGAAAAGATGCAATCTCAGGTCTTTGTCTGCTCCCAGAAGAGGATGAAGAGGAGGAGAAAGACGATGAAGCATGTGGAGGCTGATCACCTTCTGTTGCTCCTAAAACAAACAAATACAAACAAAGAAGTGGAAATGATCACATTAATGTTGACCACAGACCAGAATATGCTCCCCAGGCATATTAAACTCCACACCCACCCGCCCCCATTTGGGGTGTTCGGTTTTTTTGGTTTTGTTTTGTTGTTTTTTTGGGTTTTTTTGTAATTTCTCTAAAAGATAGAGACAGCCTTAGCACTGATCTGAATTTGGAAAAGCTAGAACAGGGCTATGTAACCTCTCCCACATCATGCAATACTATGCCAAGCAATGCTGGGAGAAGGGGAGAAGAAAAGATGCTACAGCCTCTAAGAGGCCTCCTGTCACTGCAGGTAAATTACAAGCCAAATGTATTTTACCAAAGAACTGTAATAACCTGAAAAACACAAAATGTAGTTCTCTTTAAAAGAAATCTAAAGTCTTAAAAGATATCTTTTATTTCTCTTTACTTCAAGTACTCAAAAAGAAATCTTAGATCTGCTCAAAGTTCATTTAAACAAAACAGAAAAATACAGTGTACACTGAAGAGGAATCCTGTATCTCACAATTTCTTATAACGTGTTTTCTTTTCCTAAACATTCATATTACAAAACATACCACTCACACTGTAATCCTAAATTACTTGTTTGTGTAACATATTTTAATAACAACAGCAAGCACAAATTAGTGGGTAACAAATGCTGTCATTCTCTCATAAGTTAGTAAACATTAAGTTCAGTTAAAAAATGCAAACCAATGTGTTAAAGCCACTCATAAATAAACAGTAAACAGTCACTTCAGGCAAAAATATTATGTCCAAGTTAAAGTTCTTGTACAGAGAACACATTTATTTAACTTTTTAGTTAGTACATCTGCCTAGTATCAGACTAGTACACGTGACACCAAACCCATCTTCAGCCGCTGTATGTAGAATCTCTTCCTGAGAAGGCCAGTATTAGCTCTTACTGAGGCGTCACGCTGGTGGCGAAACGCACACACTCCCCACACACCACTGCTTGAGAAAAATCTGCAGCCAAGGTGGAAGAACACACACACAAGATAACCTGAAAAGTTAACTCTATGGTGAAGAATAAAAGGCAATTTGTTACACTGGTACATACTGCAAGAAGGAGGACCCAGGGAACTACAGGCCGGTCAGCCTCACCTCCATCCCAGGAAAGGTGATGGAGCAGCTTATCCTGGAGGTCATCATGAAGCAAGTGGAAGAAAAGAAGGTTATCAGGAGT
>Ga0065711_1036902_pt1 | contig 20437 bp, 6 predicted proteins | sample Hoacrofraction12_FD_59098 | JGI IMG/M metagenome (GOLD analysis project Ga0065711, IMG submission 59098) | Hoatzin crop microbial communities from Cojedes, Venezuela - Epithelial fraction 12 v2 (version 2) | ecosystem: Host-associated > Birds > Digestive system > Esophagus > Crop | place...
CCCAAGTCCCTCTCAGCAGGGCTGCTCTCAATCCTTTCATCCCCCAGCCTGTATTGATAGCGGGGATTACCCTGACCCAGGTGTAGGACCTTGCACTTGGCCTTGTTGAACCTCATGAGTTTCACACAGGCCCACCTCTCCAGCTTGTCCAGGTCCCTCTGGATGGCATCCCGTCCTTCTGGTGTCTTGACCGTACCACTCAGCTTGGTGTCATCTGCAAACTTGCTGAGGAGAACTCTGTAATCACGTACATCTAAGCTGGTATGTGTAGACTCAACAGGACATATTATCTTGGCAGAATCTCCAGTCTTCCCTAGCCAGACTAATTCTAGTACCTGAGACAGATCGAGCAGAGCTATAGCAACTTTACATGGTGGATTTTAGGCTCTCTGCCATTAAAATTGGGCAAGACTATGCCACAATTCTGAGATTATGGTGAAGATTAATGTGGCCACTGAAAAAGAGGTTAGATATCATACAGATCTTTACATATTGTAAAGACAACATATACATGGTATCCATTTATGGGAAAGAGTAAAGAAAAAAGCAACAAGCAACCACAAGCAAAACACGGGTGAACGAAAGACAGAAAAGTATATGTGTCCAAGAGATACTTCAAACTTCTTTTCCCTTTAGCACTATGAAACCTAAGCCAGTCACTTTCCTAAGCAATTGTCACTTTCCTACCAAAGTAAAGCATTACTGCTTTTTGAAATCCATTCATGTGAACATATTTTACAGATATTTTTCTAAATTTGTGTTTGTGTTACAGATGAATCACCTTCTAAGGACTGAGAAAAGCTAGAGATCTCCTGTAGTTAAAACAATCCCTTTTCTGGTGATGTCATCAGTATTAGCAGTTTCAGAAAAATGCCTGGCACTTAAAAAACTGTTTTCTGTGACGGGAACATTGAATCACAAATATGGAATATATAAGGAAATACAGACTACAATAATATAATAAACACAGATTAAAAAATCCTTTTAAAAAAGGATGCAGTGCTTTTAATGCTGTGCCACCAGTCTGAGGGTGATTCTTCTTTTATTTCGTCAAGTTTCATAAAATAGTGGTGTTCAGGGTGGTCTGGTTTTGGGGAAAACGTTTTTATTCTTTTCTCGTATTTGTTCTTGCCCCACTGTTTCCCTTTTGGATAATTCTGAAGAAACAGTTTTGCACAGAACAGCCAGGTGTGCTGAAATCAAAGGAAAAAAGATGGCCATGCTCATCCATTCTTCCAGATATAAATATTAAAAGAGTTGAGCTTGCCCCACTGGAGCACAAAGAACAACTGTAATGGTGACACTTACGAAGCAGATAGTTCAAGAGTCAGCTAAGGCAAGCTGTTACAGAGCTGTACAAAGAGGAAGCGGAAGAGCAAACTGTCAGCGTTAACCAGGAGCAGAGCCATGCTGAGATTATGTTCCCAGATTTAGGTATCATGACTCATTTTTTACTCCTTCCTCAGGTGTTTTGAGACAAATTTTCCTTGTCATGAAAATTCATTGTTGTACAGAGGAAATAAAAGTGCTATCACTCCCTCATCAGTGAGAGTGTCCTGTGGATTCTACTCCTGTGACTTGATACCATTTAGAATAATCAAAGTGAATGAATCGAGCTCTGCTCTGTGGTGGCACAGCACACCACACACTCGACCACACCCTGTTTCCCAAATGATACTGGAATCAATGAAGTGGGGATAAGTTCCTTTTCCTCGGTCAGTGTCCATTCTGTCATTAGGAGGCTGTTCCTTCATAGGGAACCATCACAATGCAGCTACCTGGTGTTGCTGATTTAAGTTATGAATTATGGCGGATGAACAAATAGATGACAAATGAACCCTCCACTGAAGAAAGGGTGAACTGCTGAAATTTACTTGTTTGGGTTGCGGGGAGGACAGAAACAACCTACTGACGTGCTAGTTTGTCAAGCATATGTGCTTAAGATATATAGTAAGACCATATGAGTGATGATTTTAACCCCTGAATTAAAAGTCTGTAAGTCCACAGCTGAAATGTGTAGACAAATGATTCAGCCACAAAGTGAAAGAAAGAACAGGTGCTGGCACGGAAAGGAAAATCCAGACTGATCTATTAACCTGTTGATGTTAAATCAAGCTAAAAAACCTCTTAGCAGAACCAATTCTGAGCTTGACTGTGGGTAAGCTTTTCCCCATTGGTATGCGTACCTGGTATAGTTCTCTTGTTCTGTACCTAAGTACTAAACTCAAGGGACTAAATGCATCTGAACTGGCCTCCATCTGGGATGAGAATATATGAGGCAATCCCAAGAAAAACCAATGACTGCACAAACATAATCAGAACACAATGTGGTTTCAGTCCTTAAACTTATTTGTTATGATTTACTCACATATGATTAAACCTTACTTTCAATTTATACGGGATAATTAGTATGGGCCCTAATATCAGAAATTAAATATAGATTCTTTATCTGGCCAGCAGCCTGGGCCCATCTCCACATTTCCACGCCTTTGCAATCTAGTTACTGGACTCTTCCTACTCTTCAGCTGACTATATGATTAATGAATTACCATAGCAAGATTTAAGAAGCAACTTAATGAAAGGTGAGAAGGGATGGAAGTCGTACTTGGAAAAATAAAGAACTAAGTTATATGTTAAATGTCTCTGAGTCAGAAGAGAAAGGTAAAAGATAAAAGTGTAACATCCAATAACTGCTCACTGCACAATCAATGGGAAAAGTCTACAGGAATATTTCCTGCTCTTTGTCTTTTCCAGGGGCTGTTTTCTTCAAGGGAAACACAAATCTGCAGATGCACATGCCCTGTTGCATTTCTGCACAAAATTATTACATAGCTATGGGAAAGCTCAAAGAAAGTCGCTCTGACATACATTGTTTGATTTGGTAGGAAACATCCATAGAGATGGCTACAAAAGGAAGAAACTGAATCATCAGGATAAGAATGGGAGAAGGATGTCTAATTCTTTGAACAAATTGTGTCAATACCAAGCGTCTTGGTTTCCAAAGCTATTAAATGGAAATAACAATATTGTCCCCCTTCATGAATACTCAGATCTACTGACAGAAAGAACACATTAGGCTAATGGTAAAGATATCAGTAGTATGTTTCGGAACATGTGGTAGTGGCATTAATGGATTCAGACAGTTAAATATATGCATTTTTAGATATTACCATAATGAGTGCTTTACATAACATTATAGACTGGCAAATGCACTAGTAATTGTTCTAGAAGTGGTTTCCTTTCATCAGTTGTTCACAAACTATTCTGGGTGATTAACTGACCATTTACAATTACTTACATTCAATACATACTCTAAGAAAAACCAAACATAAAGATGTTTGTCATATCGATTCCAATAACAAGCACATTCAAGAACATTTTGATATGCCTCTGGCTATTTGGCGACAGAATACAGGACTAAACAGATTAAATGAATTATTCAATGACTATTTTTGTGTAACTCTGAAGAAAATTTATTGGAAAAGTTACAACTGTATAAACTTGAAGCACAATTTATATTGAAACGTGTAGGAAAAAATGCTGATAATGCATTATTTGTTTATGAGGCAGCAAGGAACAATACACTTTCACTAGTCTGAAAAGTAGGCCCAAAATCGAGACACACGCTTATGTACCCAAGCGAAGGGCACAGGGGCAAAACCTGTGTGAGGGAAGACCTCCTACTGTATCACAATTAACATTAGAAAGGGAAAAACTCTCTTACCAAATAATAGCAATGTTACCAATTTACTACTACTCTTTGGTTAATCAAGGTTTTTGGATAGAAAGAAAAGGGAATGATTTTGTGATACGGATTCCTGCTTTTCATTAACTTTTTCTTTTTTCTTTTTCCTTATTTAACTTCAGTGAAGCACAAGAAAGAAAAGAAAATAAACAAGATAATTAAAATATTAGAACATCTGAAATTAATGTTTTGAAATAGAAGTGTTCTGGAACTGATACTATCAGGAGAAAGACATAATTGTGTTCTGAGTTTTATAAAAGTTGTCAAAGCTCCTTGTTATATCAGAAGTTCATAAAAATTGATGCCTTTTCGTAAAATGACAGTGATCTATGTACTGCAATTGTGTGAGGATCCTAGCTTTACTTGTTTTGACGTATTTAGAAGATACAAATCTTAATGCATAAACCTATTCTACAACAGATGACTAAGCTTTCCAAACAAAAAAGAAACAAGCATATCTAGATTTGTAAAACAGTATTGTGATCTTTTCTAAAACCTGAACATTTCTTTAACAATCTGTGAGTTAACAATATTAATTTCAGTCCTTTCTGAAAAGTAACTATTTCTACTTTATAATCATTTAGACATGACTTTATGTGGCCAAAGGATACACAGAGTTTCTCAGTGAATTACATCAGCTGAATCCAAACAGCATGTGGTAAAATGCAATGGTATAAATTAAAATGAGTTTTTAAATTGAGTATGTTAAATGATGTCTTAAGTACCTTCTTCATTCTCCTGTTATGAAGTGTCATTTGTCCATGAAAAATCATACATCTTTACATAAAAACACTTGAGTTAATTTGACTTGAAACAAGAGTTCTTTGGTACAATGAAGAAGACACCAAGGAAGCAGAAGCAGTAAAAAAGTCCTGCTCAGAGGAGTCTTTTACAATCTCCGCATTTGCACGGCTACAGACGAGAATTTCATACCTTCTGGGGACTTAAATTTTGATACAGATGGTCCTATAGTGTGCAGCAATTCACATCAATGCCCTGAATTTTGCCTTTTTCTGCCCTGGGCATATCCAAAAATAGACTGATTTCCTCAGACATAGTCATTATTTCAAAGACTTGGACTTTTTTATTGCAAGCAGACATTAAAGTTCGTGAACAATGCTCTGCTGGATTCCTATCTGAACTGTGCTGTTCTGTTATTAACTAAGCCATGCCATACAGCACCTGTTCCTTGATTGGAATGGGCACGCATGATTTTGCTGGTGAATGTATGTAGAATAAGTAACTTGGATATCCATTATCTGAATTTGAGTGCGCTAAAACTCCATCACTTGAATATACAAAAGGACAGGCTTATAAATTTTTGGATTTCATGTGAAAAAAAAAACCCAAAACACCCACTCCCCAAATCCTTTTATTTTGTTTTGTTTCTGTTTTTGTACCCATATGTATGGAAGTGGTATTTTTTTTAGTATTCTTACCAGAGAAGTGGACATAAAGCAGATCCAGAATGTGATAGTACTTGACACATGATTCATCAAGAATGAACAGTGGCAGATGGAAGGTTGCAGATAAATTCCCATTGCCTGAAATAAGCTGCCTGGACTCTCACATATCCACAGGGAGTCACACAGGAAGGTTACAGGGAGGTCAGAGTCCAAAAGATGAACATATCCATGAGAGGTGATTGAGAATCTGCTTTGGCCAAGTCTAAAGATTGGTGGTTTTTTGCAGGATTTTACTGTGAATCTCTCATACCTTTGGCATATTTATAGTATTCCAACTCCTGAAATCCTGTGATTTTTACAATAGTACATATTTAAAATATTACTTACGTCAACCAAAAAGACTTAAAAGAAAAAGAAAACAACATCTTTTTCAACCTCAACAAATTTCAGGCTGATCTCATTTTTTTTTCAGGCCTGACAGGGTTTTTGAATACTTGATGTCAGCAGTGCTGGGAAAGAGAAGGCAGGACTAACATTGTTATTGTAACAGGATTCCTCCCTTTCTGAGGTTATTATCCTGATCTTGATGTTGTGTAGGTTGAAAGAAAACACTCCTTAGTATTGTGGTATTGCCTTAAGCGTGCCGTGGTAGAGGTTCTTGCTATGCTGACTACGGTCGCTCGGTTCATCACTTTCCCTGCCTCTGGTGCTATGGTACTTAGCAGGTGAGCTCAGAAGCAGCCTGCAGTGGAGCTGCTTGCTTCTAAGAGCAGCTGTGCATGATAAACCATTGCCTCTCTCTAAAGGCTTATTTTAAAGTTCTTTCTAGCCAATAGGAATCCCCTTCTAGATCAGGTCTGACATCCAAATTCTGCAGTTCCTGTTCAGGCTAATGCCATAAATGTAATGCCACGCCTGAGTCACTCTGTGGAGTAAAAGTAGCAGGGTCAGGACCCCAGACAGTAAAATTTAAGCCATGCAAAAACCTCCACTCTCAAAACAGTGAATAAAAACCTCAATATAACCAAACCAGATTTTACAGAATGTCTTTGGATTCATTAATTACTCTGCATTTTTGTAGAAGGATTTGGATTCACCCTTTTCTTCTTTAAATGTCATCTAGTAGTGATTATATTTAGTCAGCAAATTTAAGCATAATCTACAAATGTTTATGACAAGTTGAGATCCAATCTTATAAGGTATAAAAAATTCATTACATTTAAATATTCATTGTTAGAAGAAGCTGGGTTTCTATTTGTGATAACAGAAATCAGTATGAGCAGGCAGACAAAATATATTAGGAAGGTAATTCAGAAGAAAAAGAAAAACAATGCAGAGTATTTACATGTTTCTGATTAACTGAAAAATGCATAAGGACAAGGATATGAAGCTGGCTTTGAGAAAATGTTTTAGTTCACTGCAGAAATCCAACATACCTAATTAGCAACACCTCCCTTTTAAGCACGAAGGTCACTGGCTTGTAAATGAATCCTTGGTGGTGTTTCCTCAAGAAGCGAGCATCTGTCAGTTGTTATCTCTGCAGTGCCCCCTCGAAGACTACAACTATGCCCTGGGGCAGCTACCCTCCCTCCAGCATCCCATACTCCTGGTTCCCCACTGCTGGAGCACAGTGCAGCTCACTCCTTTCCAGACACTTGAGTTTCTTTTCATGGGAAATCAGGGCAAATGGGGGGATTGGGAACATTTGTGTTTCTTCCATTATGCAGTTGGGACACAGCTAAGAGTCACACTTGGGTATCAGGACCACAGAGGAAACACAGTCCAGAGTATTGACACAGCTGTAAATGTTGTTGATGTAGGAAGTAACACAAGCAAATTCTAATCTTTTAAGAAGTCTGTTTTAAATACCTGGAGACAAGGTTATAAACACAAAATCTGTCTCATGAAGACTGGAACTCCAGAGGCTCAGTATATGAGAATGAGGCGTAAAGACTTTCACCATTCTGTGCTCCAATCTATGCTTATTGTTAAAGTGAAACATCTTACTAACTGATGTTGTGTAGTGACCTCAGCCTCGACCCCAGCAGAAGCACAAGAACATCCTCTAGCCCTCTCATGGTTCAAAACCCAGGGTAGTCTCAAAAGAGAGAGTTTAAGGACAGAGAGAGACATGAAAAGTAAGATAAGTTTCTAATGATGTCACTCCAGAGTAACACAGAGCTGTATTTGGAGGGCAGCATGAGAAAACTTGTGCAGCTACAACTTCTGCTTTTTGTAGATAAAAACACAGGACTTGCTGTCTGGCATTTTTCGGCAGTGCTAGAATCACCCTGTTTATTACAATTAACATTTAAATCTCCATTTAGTTTCCTAATTTATTTGCCAAATAGATGAAAAAAGATCTCTGCAATTTATTAATCACATTTACATGCTACCTCAATTAAAAGAGTCATTCTAGTTTAAGTTGGTGTCGTCGGTAGTGATTGGTGTACTTTACTGATTGATCACTTACTAAAAAGGATCCCTCTCTAATGAATTTAAAACTCTTTTTAGACAGACTCAGAAGGTCAGTAAGAAGACAGATAATAAGAGAAGAAGCTTCTGTCTGTCTTCTTAAAATGTTGATGCTGGTTCCTGCCTGTAGGCTTTTGTTTACTGTTGACCTAAAATTACAGTTACCGAAAAGTAGAAGAATGAAAAGGAGATGATAAGAATATGAAAGGTTTTGTAAAATGGGAATAAGTGGAAGAAATGTTATTATACTTTAATAATGCATAGCAGATACTACAGAAACAAATGTAAGGAAACATGGCCTGACCCATACAAGAACCTTTAGCAACTTTATTCATCAGAGAAAGAGGCAGTTCAGCTCATGCTTAAGATCGGTGCCACATCCCATCATTCCAGTCTTTCCAGAATTGTATCTTAAGCAAAGGTATGTCTGACAACACATCAGGCATCTTCCAATGATACACCCAGTGCAGTATGGAATCTCCCAATCTTTCCTTCACCTGTGAACTAGCTTAACCTTTGCCACTGCTCTCTCCCTTGGACCATCACAAGGACATAGGCTTGCACATGGTTACAGAAGACATGGGACAAGTTACTGAGCATCTGCTGAGCCTTAATCCACGAGCACACCACTAGTATGGACTAATTAAGCTTAGTGGAGTCCACTTTCACTGTGAGCTAAACTTGTCTTAGTCACAGCTGCCTTTTGGGTTTAAAATGACCACTCATTCAGTCACAGCATTGCCTACTGACTGAATCATGCTGATCGCTTTTCTAAGAATTATACCAGATCTTTTCAGTATACAGATTAAATTTAGTGTAATATCAGCATTTTAATTTTGGATTTATAAGGAGACATCACCATTTATATTTCAACCACTGTGCATATCATATTTTAATGGACACTATTGGTGCACAATGGATGCTATTTCAGAATACAGCCTAAGCTAAATCAAAATATGACAGGACTGGTGAATGTCTTTTAAATATTTCTTGAAATGCAAACAAAACAAGAAAATATTTGCCTGTCCTTCTTAGAGTAATTCACACCCAAGTGGTAAGGCATCATTATCACCCTAGAAGTTTAAATGACAAAACAATTTGAGGAAAAAATGTAGTTCATTATCGTAAGAGGGACACAAAATTAATTTTGCTACTATATTGCAGTTGTAATAGAAAATGGCAATAATCAATTGTGACACATGAAAGAATTATCTCTGCCAAGAAAATCCAACTGTATTCTCTTTCTTGGCTAATAGTCAACCTTTGATCTTTTAACAAAATGCATTCCTAGACAGGACATTAAAAAGGAGGTTGATGGAACACCCTTTTCCCCCAGAAAAGATAAGAAAATAAAAGATTGCCAACTGAAATATAGCAAAAAAAAAGTTTTTTTTTTCTTTATTTATGTGCATTTTCCTTTGAACATCTGAATAACAGAAACATTTATTTTAGATATTGGTAGTCTGAAAGAGATTTAACTTTCTGCTACTGAAAAAGCAGTGGAAAGGTCTATGTGTCCAGGCAAGAAGAAGGAGTATGATACTGTACATTAAACAATACATGGGTTAGAGATACCTGAAGGAGAAGGGGTAAGAGTCTAGGCAAATAACTGAGGCAAAAGTCCACAGGTTGATTCACCAGGATTGTATCCTTGTGCAGATCTCCACAGCTGGAGTTTAGAGGCAGTTTTTTGTTTGTTTGTTTTGTGGGTTGGTTGTGGTTTGGGTTTTTTTTAAAACTTTGCTTTTAATTACATATTTAAATGCTTCTGCGGTTTGTGGAAGTTTAGGATTTTGTTATTTCCAGGTGACAGGAGCATAATTTTTTCCTTGTTGAATGAAAGCAGGCTGATCATCACCCCTATGTGCAGAAACCGATGCTAAAGTTACTGATGCAGCACAGCAAACCACCTCCCGCGTCTTCATATTGAACCCAAGGCTCTGCCACAGAGCCCAGCTGCTCTCAAGGTCACATATGGCAAAAGCAGAGATGGTAACACTCAAGTTTTGATGCATGCAGGTTATCACTGCTACTACGACCAATACCTGCTTTCTAAGGCAGCTGGTTTATGAATAATCAATGAGAGAGCTGTGAGTAAGCAGGTGGATTGTAGCTGATGAGTTCCCTCTGGACAGGCGTAACACAGTTAGCAGTTATGTATAACAAGTATCATATATATCATATAACACAAGAACCCCACACCACAGGCACATCACTAAGAGAAGTGGATAACGCCAAGGGCAGCTCTGGAAGGATTAGCGTACAAAAAAGAAGGGTGACTCAGAAAAGTCAAACCCAGATGTGAGTTTAAGTGTGTGTTTATGTATGCATACTTTAAAGAAATAATGTACCATGCATAGAAAAGTGGAGAAATCCCCCCCCCCCAAAGGAACCTGAGAACACATTGTGTTACGTGCTATAAACATATAAGGGAACTGGCAATTACTAGTTTTCTGAAAGGACTGCAGGGATTAAAGTGGCTGATATATATTTGTTTGACATGTTTTTCAAATGAAAAGACCAAGCGAAAAAACAGTGGTGACTTATTTAATTCCTTTTACCTTCTTCAGTGAATATACTTGTTCTGTGCCATTCATTGAAATAAATACAAATACTTTTTTCACATACTCTGAAGGGCCATGTGAAGAAATTGCCCTTGTAGCTGAAGACCTCAGATAGGACTCACACATTTCTCTTCATTTTTATAGTCTTCCTCTGTGACCTTTGACAGGTCACAATGTGGGATCTCTTTTTAGCCATCAAAAGCTAGGGTGAATGGTTGTTCCAATTCCTTCTGTTAGATATTAGACACCAATAGTCACATAAAGAGGGTAATTCACCTTTTGGGTGTTAAATTACTTAAATTATTATTTTAGGTAACGTCTTTTTCAGATCCCACTCTTGCTCCAGATGCTCTCTGCATATTTATACAGGAGTGGCATTTCATGTTTATGTGAAGACGTGCAATAAGGCAATAACAGCAAGAACACAAAGATAACAATAACAAAAATATTTGTTGTCACATTGTGTGTCTAGATTGTTAACTTTCCATATATGAAGGCTATCTCTTAAATTACACAGCATGATAAGGTCCAGTCTGGATTGAAACATCTAATTATTGCTGTCATATAAATAACGATTTCATCATTTTTATCGCACAGTAGCCAGGATGGCCCTAGCCATTTTAATAAACTAATTAGTTTTTTACAAAAATTATATGATCAACAGGAGAAATAGAGAAGTAGAGAGGCCCTTTGATTCCAGGATATAAAAGTTCACTAAAATTGATTTACTCTTCACATCTTCTGCTGAAGTAGATGGACAATCACAGAATCATAGAATGGTTTGTGTTGGAAGGGACCTTAGAGATCATCTAGTTCCAGCCCCCCTGCCGTGAGCAGGGACATCTTCCGCTAGACCAGGTTGTTCAGAGTTCCATCCAACCTGGCCTTGAACACTTCTAGGGAGGGGGCATCCACAGCTTCTCTGGGCAACCTGTTTCAGTGTTTCACCACCCTCATGGTGAAGAATTTCTTCCCAATATCTAATCTAAATCTACCCTCTTTTAGTTTACAGTCATTCCCCCTTGTCCTATCACTACACAGGCTTGTGAGAAGTCCCTCTCCATCCTTCCTGTAGGCCTCCTTCAGGTACTGAAAGGCTGCTGTAAGGTCACCCCGGAGCCTTCTCTTCTCCACGCTGAACAGCCTCAACTCTCTCAGCCTGTCGTCATAGGATAGGTACTCCAGCCCTCTGATCATCTTCATGGCCCTCCTCTGGACCCACTCCAACACATCCATGTCCTTCCTATGTTGGGGGCCCCAGAGCTGGACGCAATACTCCAGGTGGGGTCTCATGAGAGCAGAGTAAAGGGGCGGAATCCGCTCCCTCGACCTACTGGCCACCCTTCTCTTGATGCAGCCCATGATACGGTTGGCTTTCTGGGCTGCAGGTGCACGTTGCTGGCTCATGTTGAGCTTCTCATCCACCAGTACCCCCAAGTCCTTCTCCTCAGGGCTGCTCTCGAGCCACTCTCTGCCCAGCCTGCACTTATAATTGGGCTTGTATCAGACCAAATCAAAATGGCTGCTGAAGAACAGTCGTGTCTTGAGAGAAAGATAGAAATGGTTTGAGGACATATATTATTAATTACTTCAGGAATAAAAAGTTAAGAAAAATTTACCCAAATTAAAGAAAGAAAGAAATTCTACGTAGACAATTATTATATAAAGTGGACTTTGGCCAGGATACTGTGTTAACAACAAGTTTTGAAGGAAAGCACCGTAGATTTTTTAATGATTAGAACTGATTAAGAGGTGAAGTTTAGAAATGATGGGTACATGGAGTACCTCTTGAGAGAATGGCATTACTGGATGCAGAAAGTTGATGAAGGGCTATCTTTTCTTGTTATAGGCAATTTCATTTTTCAAAAATGCTGTAAAAGAGAATTATGAACTACATCCACTAGTGAACAACATTTTCTGTGACATGATTTTATTCATCATAGCTCTCAATACAGTGGTAACCTGATCCAATTTTATAAAATACAAAATGCCTCCCAAGACATAGGGTGTTCTGTAGTCATCATGCACTTCACAAGTAGCATGGTATATTTTTCATCTTGTAGTATCCAGACATATGACACTGCTATAACACAATGATGACAGTACTATGTCACAAATACGATCTCTTTACATGTCTTGGGCAGGGTGGGGAGAGAAATTTTTGTAAAATGGATCAGGCATAGTAAAAATAAGAATAATGATGGAAGTACAGAGTTATGTAAAAAAGTACTTAAAAAAATAGTTCTTATACAACTAAAATCTGTGAACCCACAGTTAATTTTATTCATATCTAACTTTGGCTATGGTTTTCATTTTCAATTTCTGCTTTATCATTGAAAATATATAATACTAAATGACCCAGCCTGGCTGCCCTCTGCCTGTATCTCTTATATATAAAGCAGGTACATAAAGCGTTATCTTGGTAGGGGGCTCAAAAATCTTAGCAGTAATAAATGCTATAGGGCTTAAATGTGTCTTAAAGTGACCCGCTCACCCATTCTTGCTTCCTAGCACTGCTACTGGCTGAAGTGCTCCAGCCCTTTCATGCCGTAAGTGCAAAGACAAGGAAGAGTGTCCGTCCTTGAATGGAGGCCAAAGATGAAAGCTGCTTTCGTCTTCCCCCCTGATTTCCTTCATCTGTTTTTAGAGAGTTAGGCAAATAAAGATTTTAGGAAAACTTTGTAGATTGAAAGCAGCGACATACTGTATGTCATCTTCATTGCTGAAAAAAACAGGGAAATGTAAATCCATTTGTTGTTGCCCAGATAAATGGGGAATTATCTGGGTCAGAAGCTATTGGGAGCATAACAGACCATAATCACCCTATAACAAACAAAGAACTTCAGCAAGGAAATTACAGCTGACTGCAACAAAAGAGACAAATAAACAAGCAGAGAAGAACCAGGGAAGTAAGTGTCCATAAATGGATTCTTTGAACGAGTTGATAATTAATCTGACTTTTATCTTTAAACACAGAGTTCTTTTATTTATTGGAGGAAATGCTACCTGGGAGATAATGTAATGATAAGAATAATCCAAATGTTTCCAGGAGATGGTTTAAATACTATCTGACATGTCCCTGCCTGCTTGAAATCAATACAAAGCACTGCAGTCATTATTTTCATTTTCAAGTTATTGCCTTTCTGTCCCTCCTCCCTTCTCATCCCATTTTCTCACACATTTTGAATAGTTTATAAATACGAGAGCAACACTGAGGTCTCTGTGGAAAATATAATTGTTGGTAAATGGCCTCACTGTTTCTATCTACGAGGCACCTACCCAGGCACACAGAAACACGCATGTGTATTTTTACTAGTACACACAGCTTGAGCTTCAATAGAAATCATCTTTGTACTTTTTCTTGTACACTTTTTTACATTTTTGTCAAAATTATGATCTCTGCCCACAAAGCTTATTTATTATTACTAAATTGTGTTAAAAAATGGAGCAAAGACTCTTTGGGGCTGGCTTCAGAGACCTTCCCCAGACTCTGCGTATTTTAGCATCCTTTAATTAGGGATCACATGCTTAAACTGGAGTATAGTTATGAGTCTGAGTGACAGTAATCAGAGGTTTTTTTTATACCACCTTATATGCAGAATAAACCATTGTTCTCTGTATTGTACTAAAAGGCTGTTTTTCATAGACTGAGTTAATGCTCTATTTAAAAGGGAAAAGTAAACTGTTAGTTTGTCAGTGCTTTATTTATACCTTCTTTCCGATACTTGGAGTTGTGATAGCTTATGACACATTTCATTCAGAGTTTACATACCATTTACATGGGTTCTACATAGGAAATTCAGTCTTTAAAATGTGAATTCACTCCTTCAAGTATGACAGTTATGGCTCTGTTACAGTAAGAGACACTCTAGTGGACCCTTGTAAGACATGGCGAGAATCTAACTTTTTCAGTGTCTTAGACATGCAAACCTCGCAGCTGGTGACTTTTGCTTTTGAACATGAGTTTAAAATACACCGGGATTTAAAATTCGTTATCAATTGTAGTAAGTATTAAGTATCCAGACGATGAGCTTTCCTCTTGGTGCACCTAAGGCACATGGCCGAGTCTTGCAAACTACTAATCACAGAAAGGGCATCTTCTTGAGCCAGCACTTCCATTTCCGTTGCTAAAGTTGCTTTTGCCATTGAAGGCTTGCCATAATGAAGCCGAGCATCTGTATTTAGAAACATATTTACCCCTATGTATAGCTGATATGATATAGAACAGTATGCAAGACAGTACTTTCCCACAGCTGAGCCCATCGCTAGGGGAGCCCCGACATGAGTATGCCGTCACCATTGCACACAGTGGGAACATCTGGGTTTGTGCCTCTGCTGTGACAGTCCTTGGCACACACCCAGGTGCTGAGGAAGTCACCACTATCTTTGGACACCCTCGCAGTGGCATGCTTTCCCCAGCCCAGCACCATTGCAAAGGAGGCATACTGTCTCTGTACCTTCCCACCTACAGCAGCCAAGGCAAATTCAGCCCTAAATGCTGATGGGGGAGGGTGGGAATTAGCCTTTTACATTCATGGTTTTTAAAATGTGAATATCTGATTAAGTTGTAAAAAGCTACCTTCTACAAGATTTATAGACCAGTGGCAAAGTAAACAGAGTATCCATTACAGGCTAGCCATTCCTGCGTCTGCAGCAGATGTGTTAATCTTGCAGCTTTCAGGGACTAATGTATGACCATTAAAGCATCCCTGCACAAGTTCTGCTGGCCACCTGTCAGTTCTTTGTGCAGCTATTAATGGGAGTGACATTACAGTTTATGAGAAATCAAATTACAAGACAGTCAGGAAATTAATGCTTCAGCACTTCATTATAGGAGCAAAGGGTAACAACCTATGCATTCTTTCAGTTAGTTATTCACTTGGATCTATTTCATCTCTCAAGCCAGTATGTGATGTTGATGATAACTTTATTCACAGCTATCCGCAGCACAAAAATGTCCTGAGGTCCTTGAAAAAAAGTGCTGAACACCACTAGAAATGTTTAATGACTGACTTTAAGAAGTAGAAATCTTCCAAAGGTTCAGATAGCAGATACTCTTTTGGACTTACTAGATTTCCAACAGAGCAGCATATTCACTGCCTGAGCAGAAGTCATCATTAAAACATTATAAGTGCCTTCATTGGACGTTAGGGAGGGACAGATCAATGTAGCAAGGTTTGTGTGGAGGGGACAAAGCAGTAGTCAAACACAGAAGAGAAAGATCACCTTTGATGTGCTAAGACGTTTGGTGCCTGTTGGAAGATGAAGCTTCCTGGCACCCAGGGCAGAAGAGCAGAGTGCAGGTCATAGCCTGAAACTAGCTACCCCGAGCTGGTTAGCCTGGGTGAGGAGGGTAGGTTTGGAGAAGGTGTGGCGGGATGGTTTGCTGAATTTAAAATTGTATCTAAGCAATAATGAGACCTGAAGGTAATGAGAACACTGGTGACTTGAATATTGAATACCTAATTTTGCCATGTTACCTGCATTATAACAGAATGAAAATTACAGTGATGTCAGAAGAGATATAAACAGAGAACATACTGAAAAAAAATTTGGTTGAGGTCCTTTTCCCAGGAAGAATATATACTGGTGACTAAGAATAGCCTTTTCGTAAAGAGCTAGACATTCAATTTTGAATTCAAATGAAGACAGGTCACTGAGCTGCTTCATTTGAAAAGAGAACAGTGTGTCACTGCCTGCTCCGTTTAAATACGTGAGGGCAGAGATATGAATTGGACATGGCATTATAATACTATTTAGGGAAGATTGCAGAATCTACAAGGAAGTTAGATTACATTAGGTTTCTGCAACTTCACTTTGCAGATAATGACTTTCCTCATTACAGCCTTCAGGGTGATTACACTGATATTATATCATTTAGTCATGGTCAGCTTCTCTTAGCATGAACATGACTAGAAATTGTGCAAGTGTCCATTTGTGACGTTTTTCTTCCACCCTAAAGTTCACATATGCTCTTTATAGGTACTACGTTGTTTCAAGCACATGTTTTTGACTGATCGTAAGCAGAATTTTACAGTTAGAATTTGCTGTTTATGTAACAGAAAATGTTTATACCATGCCTTACCTTCATCACCAGCACTGTGATGATCATTTCTTGCCGTCAAATCAGCTGTCTAAGGAAGAGCCATGATCAGGTGTGAAAAATGAGCTTCCTTCTGTGTGCCACAAGTATTTGAAAAGAACGTCACTTATTTAAAGATAACGCTGAAAATTTCTCTCCAGGAGATGACATGTGGTGTGTTGAAGAGAAAATGAAAACAAAACCACAAAAAAATATCTGTTGCGTGATTCTGGAAGCCTTCTAAGTGAATTCATGGAGGGATTTTTGTTATTGCTGCTGTCAGGTAAATATTTCATTTATTCCTACATAGAATATCAGTTAGCAAATTGTCAAAAATATATATAGATCAGCTGAATCTTTCACATGTACACATTTACAAGAAAGTGGATGAAGGCTTCATAAATTCTTTTCATGTCGCTTTAGGTTTTTATTTCAATTGAAAACATTTTGAATTCTGGTGCTCCAAAATCCATCTTTATATGATCTTTTTTTTTTCTTTTTCTTAATGTATGTAGCTGTAGCAGTCTGTGGTGCCAAGCAGGTTTGAAGCCCTGTTGTTAGATATCCTACAGTTTAAGGCCCAGATACCGTAAACAGTTAGAACAAAATGTCTTCTAGCATGATAAGCTTGATATTTAAGGATGTGTCTGACATTGTGTGTTTTTTGTTTGAATAGCCGAGAACCCCATCAGTATGAAATGAGGAATACTAGTGCTTTTGGTCACATGTTCATTTTTATCCTTTAGGTACAATCATGCATTACGCTAAAGCACACATCCATCTCCGCAAGGCTCTCCATGTTTTCTGCTTACAGTATGAGATGGATCATTTCCACTGGTAGGAGTGTTTCTCAGGAGACCCTGTGAGGCTCCAGCTGAGAAATGTGGTCTCCTCAGCATGTGGTCCCTTGCCACAGAGTTTAAAATAATAAACCAAAAGAACATGCATGTTTCAGAGAAAAAAAGTAATGTTATCTCTTGTCTACAGATGAGGACATGAAACGTAGAACCTGAATTGCCTGATGTAACTCTGTCTAAAGTAAATGGAAAGAAATCTGTGGTTTCTTCAGAACCTGCTACCCAAAGTCATATTGAAAGTACATGTAAGGAAAGACCTCAGATTTCCTGTTTTCTTCGCAAGCTGCTGTATCTTCAGTCTGTTTTTCATCTATAATAGTCAGGAACCCATATTCTATTCCCACTTAGATGTGAGTTTCAGTGAATAGGATAAAGAGGTCCAATATATGTCATCCAGTTGTGTCATCATGTGTAAAGTTTATTTTTTTAACATAGAATGGAGTGATTACTTTATTAATTTCTGTAGATGCTTTTTTATGACCTTCGTGTATGCAGAAGGTTGCCATCTAATTTGTTTTAGGAAAATCTCAAAGACACTTCTGAAACAGTACTTTGCAGATATTATATGCAACTGTGTGTGCAGTAAGTAGACAAAGGTTATGTGTGGTTCTTTTGTTCTTTCCAAACATTTTTTATCCTTTTCTGCTCCATGTTCTTTAAATATTTTTCCCATTTAGAGAGCTTTGGGAACATAACCCCTTCCTTGCAGTGCTAATTAAGTTCACTCATTCATTGTAACTATAGCAGCAAACAAAGATTAAAAAGATGAAATAAATTGTCCCCTGGCATAGAAACTGAAATGTAGCTGTGCTTAAAAATAACTGTTCTACTCATCTCCCCCTGTTCCTTCTTATTTTAAGAATTTAAATTTACTTTCTAAAAGAAATACCTTTCTATCAATACTACAATCTAGACAGCATGTAGACCATTAACAGCATTGTGCAGTATATGCTAATGTTACATTCAGATTCACAAAACCTTTTCCTTGAGCTAATAATTAGATTAAAATTATACCAGCAATGCCCCTCTTTTTACCTATTAATACATGGAATTTAGTTTTCCTGCCTGAAATCCATCAGTTCCAGGACATAGCCCTTAGATATCTTTTCACAGTAAAATTAAAGACATGGAAAATTGCTGCAACTTTACTTCTTACTACTTCAAAGACTTCTAGAATTTGTAAAACAGGCAGTTTTGCAATCTGTTTGTGGTGAGCTACGTAGCTAAAGGGTTATTGTTTCAGGGACTAGGGATAGTTAGAAAAAATAGTACTCCCTGATCTCCATTTTATGTGCCAATGGAGACAGGAGAAAGAATTTATTCTGAAATAACCAAACTTCCTTTTCTTCCTATTTCCATATAAACTACTTGGTTTAATATTGGAAAATAAGCATGCTGGGGGAAAGTCTTGTCGCTTGCAAACTGTTACTCCCTTAAGACCATATCTTCTACCAGAGACAGTATTTTAGGTAAGTTTGGGGTTTTTTTGCTTCTGCTTATAAAACAGTATGAGGCTAATAGCTTTGAGATCGTCCAACAGATGATAGGTACCATACAATTCTACCATGACTTTCCAGATTACTCAGTGACATCTCTGAAGGCAGTGATCTAGTAGTGTAAAGTCAGATTTATCTTTCACTAGTTTTGTTAATATAGAAGAACAGTTAGTTCATTTTCTTTCCTCCAAATAGTTAATTTTCTTTCCTCCAGACACTTTTACAAATTGTGTAGCACGTATGCAGATATTTAATAGGATACTTTCTACTCCTTTGCTCACTCAGCATTCTTCTAGGTGCTGCGCTTTCCTGGATGATGGGTAATCCATGCCAATGCTGGGTTTGACTTTTCCATGGAGGTTGCTTGCTGGATTCCCTGAAGAATTATGTGCTATGAAGAATCGTCTGTGCTTAAATGCTAATGCTTCTCTCTAATCTAAGCGAAAGCACATTGGAAAAAAATGACATGTATTGATGTAGGTGTCAAAAGTTTTCAAATTTTATGTTCAAAACTATACAAAGAATGTTCTCCTTCATTGATAACTGCACTTTTCTGTGATCATTAGAGCAATGAGTGAAAAAAATAGCTTGACTGGAATCTGAGTGGGTAACACTGATGAACCCCACAGATACATAGAACACTCCAAAGAATACTCCAGTACTCGTTTTCGTGCAATGACCGTCTCTCCCCAAATGACTGAATACAGTCTAGCTCTACAGTGAGAATATTACTAAAATCCTGAATAAATAACCAGGGTCTTTCCAATTATCTGCTGGAGAGCTGAACAGTAAAAAAAATATTATCTATAACTGCTTAGTTTAACTTAAAAAAAAAGAAGCTTTTGTTTTTCTAAATGGTAAAAAACACAGTTATATTGTTTTCCTCAGGACTTTGACTTACACCAGATGTCTTAGAGATAATGATGGCCTGTGGTGTTTCTCCAGCTGAAAACTTGGGAAAGGTTAAGAGATATGGTATATAAAGGCATGTAAGTGAAAAAAAATTTAATTACAGAGATGTGGAATTTGAGTAGGACAATATGGAATGCAAAGGCTAATACAATCTAGAAATCTAGATGTGGGCTCTGTGTATCTTCCAAAAGACAATAGACCAACCTGTGTTTGATAGACGATCAGTTATAGCTGCAAAAGATCATGGTCTTACGAGTTATTAACACCATTCTCTGCTCCCCTTTTTCCGCAGTCTTTTTCATATTGTGGCCAACTGCTGTACAAAGTGAGGTCTGTCCTGTTTAAGTTACAAGACATAATTCGTAGGGCTGGTAAACATCTGGTGTGGCAAAACTTTCTCCTGCAGACTTTTGAACTTCCTTTGCTTAAATTTATCTCTGAAGTCTTTCCAAACACAGAATCACAGAATGTTTGGGGTTGGAAGGGACCTCTGTGGGTCATCTAGTCCAACCCCCCTGTTGAAGCATGGTCACCTACAGCAGGCTGCACAGGACCTTGTCCAGACGGGTCTTGAATTTCTCCAGAGAAGGAGACTCCACAACCTCCCTGGGCAGACTGCTCCAGTGCTCCGTCACGCTCAGAGGGAAGAAGTTCTTCCTCATATTCAGACGGAACTTCCTGTACCTCAGTTTGTGCCCATTGCCCCTTGTCCTGTTGCTGGGCACCACTGAAAAGAGTTTGGCCTCATCCTCCTGACACCCACCCTTCAGATATTTGTAAAAATTTATTAGGTCCCCTCACAGCCTTCTCTTCTTCAGGCTGAACAAGCCCAGCTCCTTCAGCCTCTCCTCGTAGGAGAGATGCTCCAGTCCCCTCACCATCCTCGTAGCCCTCCACTGG
>Ga0065711_1036903_pt1 | contig 20436 bp, 8 predicted proteins | sample Hoacrofraction12_FD_59098 | JGI IMG/M metagenome (GOLD analysis project Ga0065711, IMG submission 59098) | Hoatzin crop microbial communities from Cojedes, Venezuela - Epithelial fraction 12 v2 (version 2) | ecosystem: Host-associated > Birds > Digestive system > Esophagus > Crop | place...
CTACAACTACCTGAAAGGAGGCTGTAGTGAGGCAGGTGTTGGTCTCTTCTCCCAAGTAACTAGTGATAGGACGAGAGGCAATGGCCTCAAGTTGCGTCAGGGGAGGTTTAGATTGGATATTAGGAAAAATTTCTTTACTGACAGAGTGGTGAGACACTGGAACAGGCTGCCCAGGGAGGTGATGGAGTCACCACCCCTGGAGGTGTTCAAAAAACATGTAGATGTGGCACTTCACGATATGGTTTAGTAGGAATGGTGGTGTTGGGTTGGTGGCTGGACTTGCTGATCTTAGGGGTCTTTTCCAACCTATGATTCTATGATTCATTTGTAAAAAAAAAAAAAGGGTGATGAAGATGTCTTTTATATTATCACAGGTCAAGCACAAGACCTAGCACCATAGACTCTAAATTTTGAGTCTGTGTAGAAAAAGAATGATCAAATGTAACAAGAATGTTTTTGAAATCAGAATAAAAAGCTTTTGGAAAGCATTACAGAAAAAAAACCTCTATGCTGTGCACATGCCAGCAAAACTCGAAACATATCTGGTGATTTTCTTTTTTGCCGCAGAAAAAAATCTTGGTCCTTCAGGGAGCTTGTGCTGATGATATGAGCCAAGGGGCTACACACTCTGTGAGACTGGTCCCCAAGTAAATGAAATATAACAGAGAACATTAATGAAGGAATATAAACAAAGTGTTTGAAGTTACTCCAGTCTGAGTAATCTCAAAAGCTGTAGGTTACAATTTAGAACTTGTTTGAATTCCAGTGTGAAATCTGTCTTTCCTGAGTCTATTCTTGACAACTCCCTGTGAGTATTTGACCTGACTTTGATTTGGTTTGTGATCCTCATTTCTATTTTACAGGCTCAGTTTGATATTGCTGTTGCAAGTGAAATTATGGCCATCCTGGCACTTACCATTAGCCTTCAAGATATGAAGGAGAGACTGGGGAAGATGGTGGTGGCTAATGACAAGAAAGGAAAACCAGTAACAGCAGAGGATTTGGTATGTTCAGTGCTGTAGACCTGTGAATAACCTCTGATGCGTTTGTTTTGCCTCTTGAAGCATTAAAAAGGCAGGTGCATGCCAAGGATTTTGCTTTGAACAGCACAGTCAGATATTGAAGAAAGACCTTCTGGGCCAAAACTTATTTGCAATGAGAGCAGTATGTAGAATTCATTCCTCCAACTCTCTGGTAACATCTGGTTCAGGAAGTCTCTGGTGTCCATAACCTACTTGGGTACTTTTCTGCAGTTCTTAAGACAAACAAATTTGATGCTGGAGAGAGACAGAGTGCGGGCTTCTATTTGAGAAGAGCTAGTAGTGTTTGCTACTGTACTTGTAAAGTGTGCTTAGATGTTACAATGAATACTTATACCATTAAATCAGAAACAAGCTTTTCTTAATTCATAGGTTGCTGATAGTGCTTGGGACAGGATTATCTCTTCACATCTTTAAGACCTTTTCTTCCTTACTTTCATTAGTTAGTTGATGTTTCCACGTTCCCTACTTCAGCTTCTGAAAGAAGTCAGTATGTTCTTCTTTTATATCAAATTCTAGCCCTTATAGCCAGGCTATGAGTCAGTAAACAGTGACTGGAAGTTCACACATATATGTGTATGGCAGGTTCTGGTGCAGCCAGAAGCCACTGGTTAACCCTTGCAATCCAGCTGTATGCCAGGAGTGGTTGGCATTAGTTTACTGTAACATTACATTGCTTAAATTCTAAAGGCTAATGGCCAAATTAAGTTCATATATTGCAGATTGACAGCACATCCTAAATACAATAAACTTTATAATGCTTTGCTTTTCGGGGTTTTTTGTCATCTAAATCTATCTGTATAGCAACTGTGATATGTCTTGGAGCCATGCTTTCATGCCACCCTGCTGGCAATGACTGCCTGTATCGCACAGACTATGCGTGTTTTTTCCTGTTTGTCCCTTCTGTGTGGACATCTGCACAAATTTACTGTTTTTTTAGAATGAGAAAAGGAACCAGTATCCCGCCTTGTCAGCAAAGATAGCAAATCCACAAACCAGAAATACCTTCACAGCCTTAGTGGATTCCAGTTTAATAAGAAAATTAAAATATAATATCTAGCTTACCTGGATTTAAGATTGAAATTGAGAGAAGGGTACCAAAATTTCTAAGTACAGCCATCACTGAAATTCAAAGCAAAGGAACTACTCCCAGTTGTGCAGGAGACATGAAGAACCACATTTAATATTCTAGCTGAAGTTTTGATTTTCATTTTCAATTGTGTAACTTTGTCTTGCCCAAATGGAGGGGATTGGAGAATGAGTTACCGTATAATGCATATGCAAAAACTTTAAAATAATTCAGTGTCAGATTAAAACTACATTTGAAATACACGATTTTAATCTTGATGCTACTTTTGTGTGAAGGTACTTTAATGTATTAATGTTATAAAGTATGTAACCTGTCTTCAACTACTTAATGCTAATCAGTATGATGAATAAAAACAGTTGATTTTCTGTAGCCTGTTTCATCTGTAGTTGGTCTGTGGAAATATACTGTGAAGGCTGAAATTATGAACAGTGCACATAGAACTTTAAAAATTTTTCCACCGTGTCCCTAAAATGAAAGTAGTCCTCAGCAAAATGTCTGGTACTAATTCAGTTTTCTTTGGCCTTTTTATAAACAAACTTCCTATGCTTAGCGTCTCAATCATTTGATAGGGTCGCTTGCACTGAACATATGTTTCTAGCTCTTTTTTAAAGGAGTGTTCTATATTATACAATAGAAGAACAGCCCAGAAAACAAAACCCTCGTCACCGTGTCGAGGATATGTGTTATGCCCTTCTGCAGCTATGCTGCTGCATTCTTTTTTGTTCTGGAGGTTCTCTTCTTCATATCATGCACAGGGGGGACTTGTGTGCATGACAGGATTGTGAAGTGCAGAATATCCTACCTCCTTTGTTGTGGGGAGTGTTACAAATTAGGATGAGAACTATGGGAAGAATAGGAAGGTGATTTTGTGGTTAAGGCAGAGAAGTGCCTTCTTGGATAGTTGATTTCTATTCCTGTGTTTTTCACAAAGCTTGTGTGTGATGCTGTGTCCGTACAAACTGATTCTTGCAGTACATCAGGAGTTAGGTGTTCCTCAGTCTGGTTTGATTCTCAAGAGCTGAACAGCTAAAATCTTATGGAAAGAGTGAAATAACATCAAGGACTTTGAGCCAGGAGAAATTATTTTATGTTTCTTCAGGTGGAGCATCCAAAATTGGTGAATACGTTTGAGTTTGATCCTTGTGTATGCCAGTTTCTCGTTGGAAAACAGGAACAATTGTTCATTTCTGCAGACATTAATATTGATGAAGAAATCAGATGGTGGTGTTGGGGTTTAAGAAATATCAAAACAGGAAATTAGTAGTGGGTTTTCTTACTAAGATTTCTTTATCAAATTAAATATTGGTTACTTTGTGCAAAGGGAGAGAGCTTATGAATAACTGTACTTCACTTATGAAAGTTTATAGTATAAAGTTGCATCCTCTGGAAACAATAGAAGGAGATGTATAATCAAAGACCATACCATGTCATAATTCATATGTACAAAGAAGATAAATTTCAATTCTACCTGGTGACATTTCATCTCTGTTCCTGGTTTCTTCCCACAGGTGGTCAGTCTGTTCAAACAGCTTGCAACTAAACCTACTGTTTCTAGACTTTAAATGCAGTATCTACTCTTCCCCCTGCTGCTTGTGCTGCCTTATGTTGTTACTGTGCTTCTGCAAGCCCAGCTTTTGACCCCTCTTCATTTAGACTGTGCAGGTTGTATCTCTTCCTTGTACGTGTTAGAAAAGGATTCCTGCAGGATCCAGGAGATGAGCTCTTTGCTTGTGGTCCAGGTGTCCAGACCCAAAGCTGGTCCAGCCTGGTGCAGACTGTAGATACAGTTGTTGCACCCTAGGCAGTAAGCAAACTGCACGTTGCGGCTAAAGCTTTCTGGGGAGGATGGGCCAAGGCTAAGCATTCACTAATGCGTATCTGTACTGTAATTTTTGTTTTCTCAAGGTATATATCTTAAGCAAATTTTCAGATGTAATGAGAGGTTTGGTGTGAAGCCATTCTCCTCCTGAATTTTCATCCTTCTTTTGAGTCAGGGTCACAGAGGAGGTAAAGCTTTGTAGCTCAGAAATCAAAGATCTCAAGATGACTAAACATAGGAAAAACAATATACAAGGTTTTTGAATGCTTTCAGTCCAAGAGATTGATCATTTTGACTTAAATTTTCATAAACAAAAACAAGTTTCAAAGCTTGAATCTATCATAGCCACTTGACATGGAACATATAAGTGAAAAGAACTGCAATTGCGTATAGTTTTAACAAATTTTAAAGGCAGCTATATCATGGGAGGTACCACGCAATCTGAAAATGAGTGGTGGTCAGTCCTACCTGTCACTTAAAAAAAAATCTGGGGATTGTGTTTTGTATATACTACCCTGATTGAATTTATGCAAGTTTAGATGTTTGACGGTAGTCTTTAGTTCGTTAGAGTCTATGTGAACCAAAACCACTATATCCTTCTCTGTGATTTGTTTCCAGATGTACACACAATATACTTCACAAAAACACAATTGCTCTTAATTTTGACTTTATATGTGATATATTTATAATAATACAATATCAAAACCTCAAATACACATTGGCAGATATAAACCAAATACAGAGGCAGGCTAGGAGTAATAGAAAAAAAGTTAGATATTTCATGAATTGAGAAGACTCTTTCTACAAGAGTAGTGGATTAAGTATCTATCCTCTGTAATGGAACCTACAGAAGTCTTTGCCAAAATGTGGTGCTCATTGTACAGTATTTTGAAGACTGAATTGCTTTTTGGCTTTTGCAGTGTAGTAGAATTCATATGGACACATGCCATATCTTTATGTGAAACTAAATGGGTATGTATGCCCTAGATCAGTATTTCAGCAGCTATGAAAAATATTAAATAAATATGTCGCTATTTTTTTAATATAAGACTTCTCAACTTACTTTCTATGCCATACTGTTAGATTTCAATAATTCCAGGACCAAAAAAAATAGCTTCATATTTACTTTTATAACTGATCTGACAGCTGAATATATTTTGTTCTCTGGTTCATCAGAATCATTGCATACATACTTCACTTTAAACAAAAATAGTTGCAGTTCTTCTCAAGCTTACAGTTTAGGGTTTAGTTTTTTACAGAACTGATATTGCATAAAAATATTATCATTTTGTTAGAGACTACAGTTTCAATTGAAGGGAAGTTACATGTAGTTCATTATTTTCTTATAAAGAAAAGGGTTTTTCTCTGTCCTTCAGTCTGTGTAACCCTTATTCATTTTACAGTAGTTATTTCCAATCATCTTGTCATCTAATGCTGGCTTCCATTTCCACGCTTGATAGACTTCAGAGACTGCTCCACTGGAAGTTGCTTTGGAAGTGTTTTGGTTTTTCATCTAAGTTTGCCTTTCCTGTGTCACGTGTGTAATTTATTTCGTGCTCTATGATCTTTGCTGTCCTGGGGAGCATACCTGCCCCAATGGCTGGTGGATAGATAGAAGGGATATTATTTTCAGAAGTACTTGGGATCACTTCCAGGAAGGAACCCAGGAGTGTGGGGTGTCCATATACATTTGATTTGAAGTCCTACTTCTTTCTTCTGACAGTGGGTTAGTGGAAAGCTAATGATCCTTGGGCTCTCACATGCTTAATTGGTGTGTAAGTGTCTAAGCCTCTAATTCCTTTGTAAAAAATTTATCTACCTTCTCTGAATTGGAAAGGGAAACCTGATTCCTTAAATAGCTTTGAGAATCAGATCCAGGACTTCAAGTGATCTTTAGGAATAGTTTGCTAGCTGCTTAACAGATTGGGAATATGAAGGAGTGAAAACTTTACTCTGACAGAATCACATCACATAGATGTGAAAACTTTGTTGGCTGTTTAGCTTGTAAGCACTGCTGTTGACACCAAAACTGGTTAAGAACCATGGAAGGCAGATAGTCAGCATGTGTGTTAACTGGAGGCTTTGCATCTTTTTTCTGTTGCTTTCAGCTTCAGATACAATGAGTTGTTGTGTCCAGAATGCATATCTAATATGGATGAAGCGTCCCAAAAAGTTAAAATGCATAGGAAGTGTTTGGGGTTTTTGCTTCACTGTTTTTATCAGATTTGTGAAGAACTGTCAGAAGTCAAAGGAGACAGGATTTGAGCCATTATTGTCTAGGAGGGGGAGGGAGGGAGAAAGTGTCCTGACTTTATTTTACATTTTACTTCTCCCCCAAAGCCTTCTTTCCAGTCAGCGTGGCTTGAGTCAGCAAATGGCTGTTTGCATGCTTATGTTGAATGAGCCGGTTGTCTCATCCAGCATGAAGCAGGCAACAGAAATCCCTGATCAGATGGCTACAGCTGGCATGAGTTAACAGCTGTCAGTCCTTAGGCATGTTTCCCAAGAAGAACCTTAGGGCTGATCCGTGGCTGCTCAGGTGGTTAACCTTGCAATTGACCAGTCAGAAGACCTGATATAAAGTTTTCCATTTGGCTCTTTTTCTCCTGAAAGCTGGATAGCTATTTAAATTGCCTTTTACGTGGTAAGATGTAAACTATCTCAGCATTCATATGCTGAAATTATCAGCAGCTGTTTCTCTTTTAGTGGAATGATGAATAGCTTGTGCTATATGATGATGGAAAAACTGAGATACAGGAAGAAAATGTAAAATTAACCAACCTTCTATTTTAGATATTTCTATTACTTATTGCCTCCTGACTAGTGTGTGTACGTGGTTCTGCTTTCTGTGAGACAGAAGATGAACAACTTAACTAGCTGTTACAGTTTTGGGTTGCTAGCAACTAGTGCCGAGCATCGTTTCCTTCAGCTGGGGGTGGAAGGGGAAGAACTGTGCTCCTAGTCTGAGAAATTCTGTCCTAGCTGGCTGCTGAATTGATCAAACAGCAGGAAAAAAACAGGCATATAGATCTATTCAATAAATATATTGCAAACTCTGATGAATTTTTTAATGAATTCAGATGCTGCACTATGATCAACAAGCAAAAGAAAAAGAGTTTTTTTTATAAAGTAGTAGGATTAAAAACTGGAGTTTAATGAAGAAACTGGTAGGTTTGAAATTTGTTCCATTTCATTTTAAATCCTTAGAGCTGGGACTGGGTATTCACTATTTTATTATGTAAGTGCTTCATATCTGGAAGTGAATCAAATCAGTTTTATAAAGCAAGTTGTTGTACTGAACAGATTTAAAATTTATTATCCAAAGAAATATGCACACTTTAGAGTTTTACAAATTACTAAAATATAAGAAATCAAAGGCAATAGCAGTGGCAGTTATTTTTCCATGGTCATAAAAAGCAAGCTCAGTTATGGATATAATATTGAAGTTACATTTTATTCTAACAGCAGAAAATTTTATGGGATACTGGTTAAATGAAACTTTCTGAAACATTGTTTTTGAGATTTGTTCTGCATTTTTAAGTTATCTAACATAATTAGTTTATAATCTTACCAATAAAGATAAAGGAGCTTGTGGAAGTGAAAAGCAAAAATAATTTAATTTCTCTTTTTAACAAGTTTTCCATTTTCCTTGTGTTTAGGCCATCAGCTTTGGATTCAAATGAGAGTAGTTGGGTGTAGGTACAACATAGCACCAGGCTGCTTCTGTGGGAGTGATGGAGTCTCAGGCATTCCTGCAGAGAGCTGGCATGCTAGTGTTTCCTTGCGTTTTGATCCTATCTTCTAAAATTAACATATTAAGAAATACAAATGTATTCTTTGCTAATTCAGAAGAGGGAAAACTATATTGTTTTGCTACCAGTTTCTCATACTATGTCTTTGTGAGTCTGTGTTTGTAGATAGGGGGAGTTTACAAAATGCAAAGAGTGAAGAAACGCCTTTTGTGCCTCTCTTTCCTTTCCTTCATTTCCTCCAACAAAACACTTCCTATGCTTTAGTAGAAACCAATTTTACTATTTTGGTTTCATTTCATTTTTATCCAAGACCAAATATTCTGCTGCATTTTTTTCTGAAGTCTGTGTTCAGATGTGATGCTCAGAAATGGGAATCTTGTATTTGTTTAAAGTACTGTACTTACATAATGACCACGGGCTTTTATGTGTCTCATCTGTCTGTCATTCAGATTTTCACACAGAGTTTGATTGTTCAAATTTTGGGGTTAATTGGCAGGAGCTGTGTTGAGATTATACAGGTGCTATTTTCATTGCTCTTCTTTATTTGAATGTTACTGTTCAGCTCATAATAGGCTACTCAGCTAATACATCCATGTTTTTCAACCTTCATTTTAAACAGTTTACAGCAGCTGGTATTTTTATTTGGTTTTAATGTTTCTTTTCAGTACAACAGCACGTTAAATTCATTTTTTATATTCTCTGGCAAAAACTATTTTCTTCTTAAAGTAATTTAGGAATAAATTGAAAAGATATGCCTGTGGTTTCTAGAAAGCACTCTGCGTATAGTCTGATAGAGCTGTGCACACTCTGTGGCCAGTTTTTTCTAAAATGGGCATTGAATTTTGGTGTACAGGGGTGTCACGACTTTCTTTTATTTTATATTCAGTCAGTGTGAAATTTATACTTAATATCCTAGAAGATTTTTAGGGAGGAATGTTTTTTTACAACCAAAATGCAGCAATTGACTTAGCTGCTTTTGTTCTCTCATCATCACAGTAAGGCAGCTCTAGCTTTTAATCTCATGATGTATTCATTATTTATCCCTGGTCAACTCTGTGTCTGCTTTCATCCTGTGTCTATTATGTGTATATTTGCACAAGTCTTGAAAAATACCTGTTCTGGTTGTTGCTAGCTATTGATTTGTGCTATTGATTCTGTCATGAAAGAAATACATCTGTCATTTCTTTAGGCAGTTTTAGCAAGTTTTTGCCTTCTTGCTTTCTGTGGTCTCAGTGGCCTTTGCTTCTGTTTCGTCTTTTGTTCCCATGAACATTGTCGTGCTGATCACTTAATAATTCTGTTTCTGGTCTCTCCATGAAATAGGAAGAATATTTACCTACTGCCTTTTAAGTGTATTCAGAACAAAATTGTTACTATTTCTGGCACACTCTGTAAATACAGTATGTTAGAAGTCTTGAGGTAACATCTAAATAAATTCTGTATGCAACACTGTAATGCTGATTATCCATTATGGTTTATGAGCACACTTTCTGTTTCTCTTTTGGACTGTAAGGTTTTTTCCCTGTTTTAACTGTAAGCTTAAGTGTAACTCAGAAATGTTGCACCTTAGAATTGACTTCCTTAAAATGGGGACTTTTGTGTTTTAGGGTGTAACAGGTGCTTTGGCAGTTTTGATGAAAGATGCAATTAAGCCAACGCTAATGCAAACATTAGAGGTGAGTATCACTTATGATGCCTGCCCTTCTTCTCTGGCTTTCAAATTCCATATTGTGCTTGTCATGCTTCTCTCCTGCAACCATTCTTAACTTTCAAGGTTCAAGCCAGGGTCAAATCCATAGGGGCATTTTAGCAAATGTTCGTTTGTGTATGTTAACTAATCAACTCTATCTGCATTTATACCTCTTTGGTGGGTTTTTCCCTTTCTTAGAGATTCTGGCTTTAGTCATATTTTTGTCTAGTGTTGCAAACAAGCCACAGTGCACTGTTGAACTGCTTCTGAGCACACTGGAAGGCAGGTTTGGCTTCCGAGTCATAGACTTCCTTCTGTTTGCCATCTTGCTCTTCTAGGGAAGTTTCCTTTTTATGTATTTCTTTTATATGTATGTTCCCATGATGATTCCCACAGCACAGCATTTTGAGTGGAAAGCAGATGCTTCGCTGAGGCTGTTTGTTCTGTATTATAGTTTGTGCTGTTCATAAACACAGGAGGATCCTTTTGCCTGTTCATGCTTTTTCAGAAGGGCTCTCAGCTACCCTATCTTGCCATAGTGCCTTTGGGGACTAAATGAAGCTTTTCTGGCCTATGAGAGGAAGTGAGTTTTCTTCCAACAGCTCAAAAAATGCTGAATTAGTACAACCTAACTGTGTCTGGGCAGTCTAGTATTGCCTTTTCAATAGTAAGTTAAATGGTGAGCAATATTCATGGGGAGAGGGAGGAAGAAAAATAGGAAATAATGAAGCAGTTTTGAAAACAAATGCTTTTGGAGCATTGTATATAATTGTACGTTATTGAAAGTTTGACCATCAAAACTACATAGCTGGAATATTTCACAACAATTCCTGTTATGGTGAAAGGGTGAAGAATGTAGAAAGATACCAGTGCAATCCCCAGCTGGTAAAAATGTCTCATTTTCCATAGCATGTCAAAGTGATAATTACCTTTTTGCTTTTGTGTTCGGATGGGGACAACTTCCTACTCTCAGGGAATATTAGGAAAATAGAATTTAAGTCTATGTTATTTTACTGTAGCCATCTTAATTATTTTCTCCTGCAAAAAACATCAAACGTCAGTTCTTTTATGTGGCTGTCTGAAGAATATATGTGAGTGTCAGCATTTAATAAAACATCCAGTAGCAGAAACCAGAGGTCACCTAGGATCAGGAATGTCACGGCCAGAACTGTGTATTAAATCGCCACTTGGATAACATTGTGTGTGTGTTAAGCATCAGTGACAAGGCAGCTTTGATTCTGAGTGTTATAGTCTGTGACACTGTTTGCACTTTGCATTGTCTGGTTGAAAATAATGTGGTTTTGTTGTAGTATTCTAAAATACAATTTTAAATGTCAGAAGAGCTTTCTTTCATTGATAGGCATTTGGTTCTGGGACTTGCATGCTTTTTTTTTTTCACTGCATTTCTTCATATTCTTATTTCTATGCACTAAAATTCCTGCCTTTTATGTGGTATTCTTTTCTAGTCTAATCTATGCTATGGCTGAAACATCTGCCAGCCTTCATCAAACACTGTTGTTTGGTAGAAGGACCCTGACCACAGTACCCAAGATTTTTTTTCCCAAAAATTCTTCTTACAAAATTATTTTTAAAACGTCAGACTAAAGCAGCTCAGCAGACTGCTTCATGCTCTACTACTGCCATTTGAGTCTCAAAGAGTAACTTTTGTCACTCTTCGAATACCTGTTGGTTTGCAGGCTAATATGAATCACCTGTCCAAGAATGGAAATCTCTGGTTTATCTGAATGTTTTCCAAGATACTGCTGTGCTTTGGCTGATGTGTGCCTCTTGGAATGTGTCGTTGCTTTTGTGTAGAGATGCAATGGCCTACTCTGTTACTGCCCATGCTGTTGCTACTGTTCTTGAGCCTCAAGCTTGGGTCATGTCCCATTTTGTGAATAAATACCTCTATTTTTAATTATTCATGTTAATATCTTGAAGAGGTGCTAATTTTGATAGCTTCAGTTTTTCCAAAGAAAGGGATAGGGGGAAAAGGAAGATATTTTGCCCTGTACACTTGTAGCGCACTGATCCACCTGTGAATTTAGAACCCTCCAGTATGATGGATTTTAAGCCATGCTAATCCTAGTGTACCCTGAGGTGATGGATGTAATAGTGTCTGTTATGCTATAGGGAATGACATATTTCTGATGAGTGTGTGAACTGCAAGTCTTTCTTCTCACAAACCAGACAGGAGGAGAACTGAAGCCTAAATTTAAATAATCATAATAAATAGCATCCAAAAGAATAGGGACTTCAAGTTTTCAGAGGGGCTACCAACAGTAATTGGGCAACATAATCCTGTCCCTTCAGGGAGAACAAGTTCTCCATAAAATGTAAAGACCTTTAGCAACAGCACCATGACTTGACCGCAGTTACTTCGGAAATGATCCTACAGCACACAGGTGATGGAAAAACAGAATAATATGATTAAAGAGAACACAAATGCAGCTCAGACTGTGCTGTGGACCTGACCTGCAAGTAGGGAAGAAACTGTTCACCAAAAGTAGGTCTTCCAGATCACTTTGGTATTGGGTAGTGGCAAAAAGGCTGCCAGACGAGAGGGAGCAGGAGATCTTCTGGGTGACTTCCAGCTGACACTGACAGTTGATTTGGCATAATTTGTAAGCGATAATGTCTGTGGGTGGCAGCAGCTGAAAGTAGCCATTGCTGAGATAGCTGCACTTGTCTGTGAGCTGGCCAAGAGCCTGTAGATGGGTATTGTGTTAAGCTGTGGAGGTCTGAGGAGCTGCTTGTAAGGGCCCATGAAAGGGGAGGAGAATGACCTACTCAGTAGATTTGCACCAGCTTTATATGGGCATCTGCATGCACTGGATACGAGATTTAGAAGTTCACAAATCAGAAATGACCAAATGCCAATCCTGCGTGGAACTGAGCTGGCAACTTGTGTCAGTGCTTTTTTTTTTTATATATGTGAATTGGTGTTAATTTTCTGGTTTTTTAAAGAGGTTTCTTGGTGGGTTGATTTCCAGCACAACCTTGCTACTCTGTCACCAGAAATGCAGCCTCGAGGCGTTAGTGATTGATAGTGTTTTATGTGCAGGAATGACAGTAAAATCTCAAAATGGAAAACGTAGGGCACCCCACCTACAATAACTGCAGGCTTCAGTAGAACTTCTATCCAATGTTGTAGAGTTTCAATTACTTTGTTTGAAGTGTACATAATGATTTCATAGTGTTTATCCATGTTTGTCATGACAGATTTGTTCCCTCATGAACTAATCCCTTAATGTTTAGCTTTTATTTATACCATGCGTAACAGAGCAGCTGCTCTATGGGACACCTCTTTGTAGTTGCAGGCTGGCTGCTCGGGGATGGTCTGCTCGTGTCACATTTGAAGTGCCACTCACAGTGAAGAAGAGGGGAGGATGCTAATAAGTATTATAAACATCAGTCTAGCGGCCAGATAACTTCAGATATTTATTGATATTCTGGGTTTATTTTCTTTTACTAAAACTTGGATAATGAAATTTCCTGTACTGAAAACAGTCAGCAGAATGCATCCCTGTGCCGCTGTTTGTTTCTCCATTATTAAGAGCGTAACAGAAAGAAGTGCACACTCTGCAGAGTGGGACATATGGGCTGACACAGAGTCACTGAAGCTGGCCCAAGAAGACGTCGTTCTCCCTGTTCCAGTCTGTGCCTGAGGCTCCTGAGGTTCTGCTGGAGTTCACTCCCTTCCATACCTAGACTGTATTTTTCTTCCAGGATTGCCCTTGTAGAAAGACTATTCGCATAACTCCTCCTTTTCTTCTGGTGGATTTCGGAGCTCTGGGGGAGCATCTGTCCATGACGGTGATTCAGTTGTGTGTTTGGATTTCAAGCTAGTGCCAAGGAGACTCTTGGCTACTGATATTCTGGATGTTGGTCCCCACAATCCAAATGTCCTTCCCATCTGTGTTGTGTGGATGAATCCTTGAAAGCACAACTGCACAGGGAGTGTTGTGGGAGACCCTTCTGGCCCCGTCTCTGCATCGCTGCCACAGTATGGGCTGGGCTGCCCTCATCATCTGTGTTTGTGCTTCCATACATCACATATGCCCATGTGTACACTGGGCTCTAACAAAAGCAGCCCTGTAGTTGCTTGCCACAATAAATTAAGATCTTGGAAGAGCAGAATTAAACTTAGTGAGCAATAAAACGGAAATCGGAATAAATTCCGTGGATTTCAATCTGTTAGCTGAAAATTGCAGTCTTACTTATTTGAATGCCAGAAGGGTAAATACTGGGTTAAAGTAAAAGTAAAACTAAAGGAAGTAAAACTTTGGTTTGTGAGAGTGGTTTGCATTTTATTTTCTATAAGTTGTAAGCTCTTTGCGATAGTGGTAATGTTTTATTTTGCACAGCACCTCCTGTTAGATTGATGCCTAAATACTGTAAGAAGCTTTGAAGGTGTACATAATTCAAGTTAAATTTTTTGCATAAATATGTACAATCCCAATTGATATTGCAGTATGTAGTCATTAGCAGATAGAAAACAAGAAAAAAAAAATCCTGAGTGAACACTATGAAGTCCGTGTGTTAAGATGATAATAATCTGCATCATTCCTTTTGTTACAGGGCATGATTTCTGGTTTATTAACCTTTTTGTGCCCCAGTTCCACTGTTTCTTCTCCAACATGTATGAGGCAGAGTTGTCTTTGGATTACAGCTTAATTATCTAGGTTTTTTGAGAATACCCCCTGCCCATGTGTATGCCTAGTCTCCTTTTCCACTCTTAATGAAAAAAAAAAAAAAATCCCGTGTTTTATTAGAACAAACCTGAAGTTTGATGTGCTGGTGGATAAAAAGTTACTTGACTTTGCTCTGAACAAAAAAATTAATTATATATAATTACCTACAGACGAAGCAATAAGAAGGGATGCTTGTTGTTTATATGTTTTATTTATTTGTATTCAATTTACTGAAATGGGAAAATCTGTTTTCTGTAGTAGCAAGTATTTCACTACTGTAATCCAATTGTTCTGGTCTTTTCTGGAAAACATGGAAATTTTTGTCTATGTAGGTTGTTTTCTTAAGACACTGGTGGTGGTGGTGAGCAACCAGCTTTTATTGTATGGTTAAATTTCCAACTAGTAATTCATGGGGCTGTTGGATGTGGCCTGCAGCTGCCCTGCAGAACACTGTCCTCCTTAATTGGTGTTTGTGGCCAAAAACTGAGGAAGATTGCCCAGTAGCTTGCCTGAAATTCTCGGGGTTGGCAGTAGCTCCTAATACAGAATGTGTGAAGAACATTGATGGAGATAATCTGAGTTCTCTGCTTACCTTTTCTTTAACCAGCTGGGTTTTTTTAAAAGCATTAACACGACAGTGGGGATTTGTTTGCTTAAGTATTTTATGGTAAGGCAGCTAAAGTGATAGCCTTCTGTCTGATTGTGTATTCTAACTTGGAGAAAAAGATAGCAGTTGATATATCTCACCTAATCCTAATCTCTTTCTGTAGATGCTAATTTTCTAATTTCTTCTTTCCTTGGGATGCCTACCAAAAAAGTAACAGGGAAGCTGAGATTTGCTTGCTATTTGACAAATTTCCCTATGCCATTGCTTTATTAACTCCTTGCCTATCCTTTTGCTGCGTTAGATTGCTCCCTGCTAGAGAGTCTACTTTCCTTGTGCGTTTGTGTGGTGTCTAGCATAGGGGAATTGAGCTCTGCACCCGGAGCTGCCAGGCACTCGGCCAGCAGCCACGAATGCTTTTTCCGTTGTATCAGCATGCCCACTGCACCCCAGCCACATGCTTTGCCTTGTCGCTCTCCAGCTCCTTAACCTTTGACTCTGTCCCTCATTGCTTCCACTGGCTACTTTGCCTGCACAGGAATGGCAATTACAGTCAATGAGGAAAACAGGAGCAGTAAGGGATGGAGTAGGGCAGGAGCTGGGCTCTGTTTGTGTACCATCTGCAGTGATACCCTTAGTGCTGATTGTAGCACATGTGCCAGAACAGCACGCCACAGGATTGGGGCAGTGGAAATACGAAACATTAGTACAAGGTTGGGTGAGAAGTTGTGTAAGTTACCTACAGGCTGCGCTGCTGTCCGTTACCTTTCTGTGAATGAAGCAGGTTCTGACATCTAGGCCTGTCAGTGGATGGGGTCTCAAGCACCAGAGATGTACCTAGAGCCCCTAAATTATCTAATGGCACTTACTAGCTATACGTGCTTTGATTTATATAGCGTCTTGATCAGTCTGCAAGAGTATTGAGGTTGTGTTCTTACCTATCCATTAAATTAATGATATGTATCTTTTATCATTCAGGGAACACCAGTATTTGTTCATGCTGGACCTTTTGCTAACATTGCACATGGAAATTCTTCTGTTTTGGCAGATAAAATTGCCCTTAAATTGGTTGGAGAGAAAGGATTTGTAGGTAAGTAAGTATTTTGTTTATTATATTATGGTTTTTTGGTAAGATGGAAAACAGTGATGTAAGTGAATGGATAAAATAGCAATGAAAGGTAAGAATGCTACTTCATTTTATGCTAATATTAATAATAATCTAAAAAGTGAATGCGTAAAAAAACCCCAAAGCACTTCTTCTCTTGCCCTGCCCTTTGTCTCAAGTGTTCCCGTCACCATGTTTGAGATTCCACAAGATGGCTGAAGCAGCTAAATGACTGGATTGCATTGAAAGAGGTGTCCTGTGGTTCCTTGTATTAGTATTCAGCTGACCTCTCTTGATAAACCAACAGAAACCATTCCCGTTTCCTGCTGAATTATTTCTCTGCCAGTTCAGTAACCTGAGCCAAATCAGGGGTTCAGATGTCCCTGAGCCAGTGCAGAGGAACAGCAGAGGGAAGGTAGTGTAAGAAAGAGTAAGACTGCCTTATTTTGGTGGCAATGAGCCATTAGGTTAGTCCAGCTGCATTGTAAAACTTCACCATGAGGCCTGCATGTTCCCAAGAAAGCATGTGAATGGGTGGACTATTTTTATATTGAGAATTCAGCCTGCACAAGCAACAATAGACACATCGCAGGCAAAATAAACTTGGCTGAATGATGAACTAGTTTTAATAAAAGTTGTTGTGTGTGTTTAAACTTTAGAATTAATAAAATGAAAGCGGTGTTGCTACTTTGCAATTGTAAAGCCTTTGCACTGCTGCAACCATTCTCTTGTGTGTCCTGAACACTCAGGTTGGCTTACATTAATCCTAAAGTTGAACTTTCAGTACCTGTGGAACAGTGCTCTTGAAGGGGTGCAATAATGTGAAACATGAGATTTCTCATGCTAGACCCTTAAACTAGCAGAGAAACGTGTATGTATATCCTTATGTCATACCCATATATTGCTATAAATTACAGAGAGAACCAAATTACTTGAAAGTACTGTTTCTGTTTAAATTCACTGGTAATCATAGAAAGGATGGGGGAGTTGTTTGCATTGTTACAGAACGTAAATATTTTTTATTACGATATGAGTCAACCTATAGATTTACAGATAGAGAATAGAAAAGTTTCCTACACAAAGTGACTAGTGAACAAGAAGATGGAGGGATACAGATATTCTAAAAAGTAACAAAAATTAATACCAATAAATAAATAAAGGATTGAAACCTGTTATAGATCATACTGACTTTGGAAAAAAGCCTAAAGAAATATGTCATGTTGGCATTCTCCGAGTAACAACCAAAATGTTGAACAAGTAAAAATTCTATTTAAGTGTATTCCATTATCTTGAGGGCTTTCTTGTTTTTAAAGAATAATTATTGATTTTCTTTTTGCTCATTTTTGCTTGTTCACCTTTATAGAAGTAAGTTTCTGATCTCTGTAAGCATTCTGCGCCTAGAGAAAATGTTCTTCATCCTTCTCTTTTTTTAAAATGGAGCAGCAAAGTACACACAGTTGTTTTTAGATCATTGTTAGGGCATAAACAACATTAGTACCTGGATTCAGTTTTGCTAACCTCTGCCCTCTGATTCAATGTAATTTGCAAAGATTGTTGTGTGTAATACTTTGTTAGCAAGAGCATTCTTGGGAAAAGTTTGATTCAGTATATTGGTCTCACTTCTTATGCTTAGACAGGAGTATCTAGGGAAATGCTGACCTCTGTAAGAAAATAAAGCATTGTAGTTAAGGTGGTGAAACACAAGATTTTCGAGCTGGTCTGGGCATGTGTTGTTTGTTTGTGTTTCCTTTTTTAAATGCATGATCATGTCAAGGAAAAGGGTTGTTTTCTTCAGTGTTACTGTTGTACAACTAAAGGGTCGTTTCATTTCCCTCTAATAATCTAACATCCATTCAAAGTAAGAACATTTTGCATTCTGAATACATTTATTTAATAATAATAATAGAATTGATATTTCATTAAGCCATGTTTGTTGTTATATGGTTTTGTGGAATGGAGAGCAAAAACATTTAGGATAGCTAACATTTTTCGTAGGCTGGGTGAAGTGACGTTTTTTCTGCAGTGAGCAACCTTTTGAAGTGGGAAGTCTGGTTTGTATGATCAGAGTGGAAGTAGGTTGGTGGCAGTCTTGAGTCTTGGTCCAGGTTTTAGAGCCCGAAAAGTATCGCCTTGGATTTGGATTCCCCTCCATTCAGTGCTTCCCTCAGGCACTGAGAGCATATCCTTGCATTTCATGCTGGTTTTTTTTGTCCTATCCATCTGTTTAACACTCTTTTTTTGCTTTGTTCGCCTTTGGCCCCAGTTTCTCTGTTGAGAGACAAAGCGCTGTAGCTACAATAGAGGAAAACCTTTGTGTGTTGCCAGCTCAAGGCTCTAGTTCAGATTTTATTCTACAGAACACAAACCCCTGTGAAAATGGCTTCAAAATAAGACGGGTTTTGCTCTGCTGAGCAAAGAACTTCACCATGATTTTTAGATCCTTGTTAGATTATTAAAAGCAATAGTTCCTACAGTGGGCTGCTTAAATAACCTTTGCAGGTAGTCACAAGTGTAAATGATTTTTCTAATGGTTTGTAGTTACCATAAGCTTTATGCTTTTGAAAAATACATTGTTTCTGGTAATTAGAGCACATGGGCAGAGACTACCTGTAGCACTTGCGTGTTTATTAAATACTATCCTTTCCTGCTCTACACAACTGAAGTCTAAAATGACAGCTACAAAGTGTGCACCAGACCACATTGAGGTCACGTCCATACAAGCAGAGAGCCCAACACCTTGTGGTACACAGCAAAACAGTTAGCAAGAAACTCCGCTGCGTTCTGCTTGGTGTAGTGTGTGCCTGAAACCTGTACTGCTGTTGAAATTCAGTGGCGAAAGCTCATCCTGTAGTTAATTCAGACAGTAGGAATGCAGGACAGCTATGCTGCAGTTCTGTAACTAGATGAACAAGTTTCGCTACTCACCCTTGCTAAAAGTAAAAATTGTCACTGCTCCACGTTTCTCTTTCGCCACTGTTCTTGTGCAGTTCATCCTTTCCTTGCATTGGATCTGGCGCTCATTCGATTCTTGCATGAGCAATTGCTGATTGTGTTTTGCCATGTAGGTTAGTTGTGTAAGCTCATGAAAGAGTCCAAGATGTGCTGGAAATAGTGTAAGGTAAGTGGCAGAACTGCATGGCCAGGAGAAGCATTTTAGGGACCATGAGCTATGAGATTGGCTCTCAGCCTTGTGCAGCTGCATCCAAAGCAAGAATATAAGAAATCTGTGACAGGGTTTACATATAAATTAATTCGAATTAGAATTATTATATATTAGAATAAATATCTTAATACATGTATGCTAGCTCACTCACTGTGAGATGGGATGGTGATATATATATAATATGTATATATTTTTTATTATTTATATGTTTATTTTTTATTCTTTTATTTTTTAGTTAAGTCGTAGTTATTTTACAGCAGGACCTGCTAAGTGTATAGACAGCACTAAGGAGAATAGCATGGCCTGAACTTGCACCGCAGTTTCACAAATACCGATATTTTTTATCTTCTGTCCTGGCTTAAGCAGCCTCCTTCCTCCAGCTGCTGGTTTCCAGGCCTGTGCAACCCCTCACTTGCCAGCACACCTGTTTGTAGAGCCACATGATAAACTCAACTGGAGAGTTGGTCTTGACTGAAAACAACTACAACAAAAAAATCCCCTTCCTTCCCCTGACAGACAGTGGCTGGGCAAGCAGTTATATGTGCAACAGGGGAAAGATGAGATTATGCTACAGAAGATGGTGTTTTTGCTGAAATAAGTATTTATAATATTATAGCCTCATTTGGAGCTTTAAAGTGTCAGTAAAGCTACTGTAGATGCACTAACTAATCAGGCTGAGCCTGCATTGCCAGAGCGGCAGAGTCTTTCTCCTTTCTCAGCCTGTGCTCAACTGTTTTTGCATGACATCCTGGCAGAAACCTATTGCCCTTTTTGTTGGCTTAGTTTTATGCTGACTTAACAGAAGCAGTTCAGCCCAGAGTCAGGAAAACACTGGAGCTGGTGCAGGAGAGCATGAGCTGGGACAGCCAGCAGTGAAAAACAAGTCTGTTGTGTAGATCCCACTGTTTCTGTGACTGTGTGCCACTGCAAAGGCAAAAAAAAAATCCTCCCAAAATGTTCTTTTTAAATTTATTATTAAACTTTACTTTCTCTCTCTAGCCTGCATTGCCTGTTTCTCTGCTTGCTCTGCAGCTGGAATCACAAGATGCTGTGCCTTTTGAGCAGTGTTAGTTAACAACAATGTAGACAGTCTGGTTTAAAAGAAAATCTAAACAAAGTTTGATCATTGAGTCCTGTTGTGAACTCTCTCGCTAACTGAAGGCATTCCCTGCTTCAGTTTCAGGTATCCAAGTGAATCACAGGCCTTCTTTAAGTTTGAGATAGCCTGTTCCTTCTAGTTCAGCTTGTCTGTTCCCTCTTACCTGAGCCTTGTTGCTACGTACTGACAACTCGGTCTTTTTGCTCTAATTTTGAGTTCTCTCAGTACAAGTTTTGCCACTGAATTTTTAGTGCAATGTCTCGGCTAGCACTGGGAGGCTTGCACTTGGTTGTGGAGTCTCCTTCTCTGGAGATATTCAAGACCCGCCTGGACAAGGTCCTGTGCAGCCTGCTGTAGGTGACCCTGCTTCGGCAGGGGGG
>Ga0065711_1036905_pt1 | contig 20435 bp, 9 predicted proteins | sample Hoacrofraction12_FD_59098 | JGI IMG/M metagenome (GOLD analysis project Ga0065711, IMG submission 59098) | Hoatzin crop microbial communities from Cojedes, Venezuela - Epithelial fraction 12 v2 (version 2) | ecosystem: Host-associated > Birds > Digestive system > Esophagus > Crop | place...
GTCCTCTGCAGCCTGCTGTAGGTGACCCTGCTTCGGCAGGAGGGTTGGACTGGGTGACCCACAGAGGTCCCTTCCAACCCCTACCATTCTGTGATTCGGATTCACTTACATCCCCTTCATTTGCATTAGGAGCAAATTACAAGCCTGCATGCAGGCATCTATTGAACTAATAACAGGTAACTGACCCAGGTTTGCTTCTCCTTTCTGTGGTTTTCCCTTCTCCATCTGGACCAGGAATGCTTTCGGACTACAAACAATCCATGCAAGTAGATGACTGATTACTTAGTCCCTTGTGGGCATAAGCCAGCCATGATGAACAGCATGGCCACCAAGCTCTGGTTTACATAAAGAAGTATACACACTGTACTGCATAGAAAATGCATAGTACATATGATACAGAATTTATAATCACAGATTAATATGATGTATAAATACACAGTTGTGATCACAGTGTAAGAAAGAGTGATCCCTATATGAAACAAGATGTAAAACAGTGATGAGAAGGGAATTTATCTCTGATGAAAGAGAAGAGGATAATCTCACTTCTGTTGGTACAGTTCCAAAGTTTCACTGCTGACTGTGTTGTGAAAGCAAAAGATTGGGTTTGTCTGTTATTTTTCCCTTACAAGTGATGCCAGGATTTCCAGGGTGCACGTAGGAGTAGGGATGATGCCACATTTCCTTCCAGCCATGGAGCTCTGACAGTTCACTCTTTTTACGCTGTTTGTGGAATTAAAAGTTCTCAGTTCAGCTCTGGGATGTTTTTCCTCAGGACGCCGCAATCTCGCATCCTTTCTTGCAGTTGTACAAGTCTCTGCAAATCTAACACAATGTGTTAGAGCACATAAGATTTCCTCACTGGGCAAGGTGGTTAAAGTTATATTGAAGCTGGGAGAAGAGGACTAGCAAATTACCCAGCTGGGTACTGATACATCACATAGAAACTACAGACAAAATTAACTGCGTTCACTTCGGAGGATAATGATTTCAAAAGATGCTTCATAAAATAAAATGTAATGCTAATTATGCTTTTATGGAACATGATTATTTAGCCCTACTAGCTACAGGGCATGGGCCATCAAAGCCAACATTCACTGAAGACACAAGCTCTATTCCAAAACAATGCTTTTCAAACTTTTTCGACTCAGCTGCTATCAACCCCGACACACCAAGGTGCATTACTTACAAGATCTTGGGTAAGTTTGTTAACTTTACTACTTATATGATTCCATGGATCATTTAGAAAGACTGTCCTTGCAGCTGCATGTCTTCCATTCAGACTGACCATCTCTATTGTTTGGCTGATAGCCTTGAGCACCCCGTCAAACAAAACAACTGGGCAAAAGAGAGAGAACTTAAACGTTATGCCAGGACAATTTTCTATTGAAAAACACTATTTCTGCAAAAATCAAAGGCTTTCATAGGAATGTATTGGTCTCGATTAACTTCTTAATCAGTAAAATTCAGAATTTTATTTTACTTACATTGTTTTATAGTAGATATGAAGAAAAAAAAACTTGCATTGGTTTCTTTGATATCCTGAATAAAAAATTTCAGAAAATATCTTGTGAAAATATTATCCGCATTAATAGATTTCAGCAATCCCAGACAGAGTTCCTCATCTCTTAGCTGGCGCAGGATGGGATGCGCTGACAGTCTACATGGTAGAAATTGCCTTTCTTTCTTTGTTCTTTTCCCTGTTTCTTTCTAAAAACCTAACTGCACAATAAGCACTGAAAGCTAGTTAAAATAAGACACAGTATCTATTTTGTCTACATCACAAACACACTTAAAACTTCAAGATATCTGACTGCAAGGTAATGCACCAATGACTCTAGACAAAGCTCTCCATGATATCCATTTTCTGCTCTAAATAACCCATTACACTTTCTTAATCAATCTATTTACATTTAAGTTTATGTATTAAATTTGAGTTATTTTATATATTAATATATTATACACAGTATTGTAAGACCTCAACCCCTTCAATTAAGACTTTAGCAAATTTGTACACTGCCCACTTCACTGTGGGTTTGAAAGAGGGCCTGGAATGGGCTAGACAGACAGAGCACACGGATACGCTAATCCCAGGCCACAGCTCCTCCAAGAGATATAATCACCTGCCAGAGATAAAGGAAAGCAGGGACAGACCCCAGTTTCGCAAGATTCTTTTCTCATTTCAAATCTCTGATGAGTCGAACAGATGCAACTGCATACACAATGATGGAGTGGGATGAAAGCATTTTATCAGGTCAGCGAGCTCGCAAGGAGAGCAACGCAGAAGTAACAACGCCGTGCTGCGAAACAGAAGGGCTCCTCACTCCCCTTACCTGGCGAGAAAGATTATCCCATTTGGACATTTGCTAACTGCCCACCCCCTCCTTTCCTTTCCCCCAAAATGGATTTCCTTTTAGGAGCCTCAGATCTTGCACATGGGAGCAATCTTTCCCCTCAAGTGACAGTTACATTTTGGGTATTAATGACGCAGAGATTGGCCGTATGCCACTCTCATGCAGAAGAAAGGGATATGGAATATGGAACTCTTAAATTGCTGCTTCTAGGATCAGCAGTGGAAACTTCACAATCACAACAGAAAACTTCGTAAGAAAAAGAATCAAATCTATGTCTGAGACTCAACTTGGTGGAGAAATGAATTTCTCTGTCAATACCAGAACAAATAGGGTTTCTCTTCCTTCTTCTTGGGTATTGAAAGTCATTCATTTAAAAATAGATATATAGATGTATTGCCATTTTCCACTGCTGAAACAATGCACTAGAAAGACAGTTAACTGCCTCTGGATAGTAAATAAATTTCCTGCCTTACTGAGTGAGGTGAATACAAAGAGATGAAGCACTAAATCCTGCCCATGGCATGCCATCTCTATCTTAGGTTGTCACGCCAGCAAAAATTATATCTAACTCAGTTCAAGTAAATTCCACCTCAGAAACATCCTTATTAAATATGTCGGGTAAGATTTGTCTCTCTGTTAAATGTGAGTAAATCTGCAAACTCCTAAGCACTGGTCTGTATCCAGAGTTTAAGACACTGGCAGCACTATTTCAGAGAGCGGAATTTCATCTGGTGTCCTGAGTAGCTTTCAACAAGCACTTCAGCATCAGAGAGAGCACCTGTATGAGCGACTTTCGCTCTACCACTTGAACTCTCCTAGGTCACCATATGAGAGAAAGCAGTTTAGAAAATGTGGTTGCAGAGAGTTCTAATCCTCAGTGCATTAAATAAATCATAATCACTTTAATACCCAGTATGTCCCTCTACAGACTCGTTCCACCAGTCCTTTCCATCCTCAGCATCTACAATCTGAATGTATTGTAGTGTCGGTTTACTGCCAGGCAGCACGAGACTCGCAGTTATCTTGTATGAAGTAAACTCTGAAAAAACAGTGATAAATGAACCAATCAATTGTGGTATTTTAGGTAGCTGCAAAATAGAACAGGTCCACGCCCAAGTGCATCCAGTTGTAACCAACACTCTTCTTTCTTCCTCTCCTCAGCCCATTTCCCATACTGTTGTTCCAGCACAGCATTAGAAGGTGCAACCTGATTTTTTTTCCTTTTAAAAAGAATATATATATATACATACACACACACACACCATTTTGAAGTGACTGGACCTGCTCCTGGAAGAACAGTGATGGCCTTTAGCACTCGCTATTTGGATTTATGTCACGGAATGGCAGAGTTTTTCAATCACATCAACTAAGAGCTAGAGATAAGATAGGGCCAGAAGAGGAATTACACGGGATATACCCTGGTATAATTCAGCTTTATGGCTGGGGAGAAAAAAAATCAGAGGCAGCCACAGAAAGCCCTAGTGATTGTAAGATTTCATCTTTAAAACAACTTATTTACTGGGAGTCAAAATTGGGATAACGTTTCAAAAAGCATCTCTGTGGCTTAGAAGCTTCAATCTGGTGTCAGACCTAGCTTAGGCACTCGAACTTCAGTTTAAATTTTGAGTGCCTAGGTGCATGAGAGCAGCTGAGAGTTTCAGAGTTTGGGAGGCTCCTAGCCACCTATACTACAGCTGAAAAGGAACCCTGATAATCCTGAACATTTGGAAAACTTACTTTAGAATACACTTGCTAAAAGCTCAATAGCTTTTTTTTTTTTTTAACAAAAGCTCCGACTTTTCTAAAATAGGCAGGTAAGAATACTCCAGGGAAAAACGTCGGGCATTCAAATAACCGCCTGCATTACACTTCAGGTGTTTCTATAGCACCTGGCACAATGAGCCCTGATGCTAACTGGGGTCTCTCGGTCTAACGGTGAGGACAGAATGGTTACGTGACCCATTCAGAACTGCAGCAAACCAGAGGCAGTTTCCTCAGACCTGCTTTCTCAAAGTCCTACCCTTTAACCATCAACGTGACAGCTGCCTCTGGCTGACTGACATTTTGGATGTAGGAAGCGAAGAGAAAGTTATCCACAGCCATCTAAAGCACTGAGTCATGGTAACAGCTACAAAAATAATTCTTGCACTGCTACAGGCTCACGCTTCTCCAAGGGAAGGCTCTTCCCCTCCTGGCCTTCCCCGACTCCGTGTCAGGCGCTTTGCAGCAGACTGCTGGACCGCAATCGGATGGAAACCAGTAGCAGCACCTGCTGCAAGTTAATGAGCTCTTCCTGGCACCAGAAGAGCTGTTGATTTTGGTGTAGGTTTTATCTTTATTTCGTTTTTTAACTGTCTGCTCAGTGGAGCAGGAGACAGGGCAAGCCCTGAGCATCTGGTGTTACCTGAAGGCACGCTGATGATTGCGAGGTCAGCTACTAAACTGTAGTCTCAGCTACAGGGAATGTTCCCAAGCAGGACCGTGTCTGAGCAACGAGCAATGAAAAGAGAAGCGGTAAGCTCAGGCTGGTTACTATGGAGAAGATATAATCTGATTTAATATATACTGAGTGTTCCTGTAGTTCTCTGTTTTGCTTTACTTGGGTGTTTCTGAAAAGCACTTCTCCCTCTCTTCAACTCCCATCCAACTTCACCCTCATAAACCTAGGTTTATCCAGACAAAGATGTAAGTCCCTTAGCCTACCCGCAAAGCCTCCAACCAGGAAAAGGGGTGAGCTTATACACGCTTTGTATGAATGCCTTTTTACTTGGAGCGAGGTTGATTCCAACAAATTGGACCACTAAATGGGAGTAACACATGTGTACCAAGAAGCGGATCCTATGTCCATCCTCAGACCCACCAAACAGAGCCAGATGAGCACGAGCATCTTCAGAGGAAGCGCATGCTCAGAGAGACAGCCAGATTAAAACAGTCTGATGATTTTAGCTGTCTTGGAAATCTAATTATACATAGAGAATAATACAGTTATGTGTTGTCTCCAAGATGAGTTGAATGATGAAACTGGTAACGAGTACACGACCATCTACAATCGAAAAACTGAAGCTTTATAGAAATAGCAAACCAATCAGCAGATGGCAAACAGATGGATACAAGATTCCGAGATGTGTACATACAAAACTTAATTGAAATTAAAATTATTATTCTCTGCAATACATTCAGCTTGGGTAGATGAAAGGCAACATCCTTAAGTAAGCAAAGGGAAAAATGGTTTTAAATAATTAAGGCTCTGTTTATGAACGTCTCCTGAAGCATTCACGAAAATCTCTTCATAGGGATAATAAAGAATATATCGCTTCCACGTGACAAGCAAAGGTATCCTCTGAGCTGAAACCCCTACAGATGAAAGCAGTATCTGCCAGTTTTAGGAGGCTAGAGGATAGGTGAGAAGGGCTGTATACCTCTGGAAAAACTGCCGTGGCTCAGGCAAGCTACTGCTCACCGGCTAAGCACCAGATCTTTGGCACTCCCCCCCTTCATTTGCCTTGTCATGCTTTTAAAAAAGGTCACGTAATACACAGTTCTAACTATCACGCTAATCGGTCTTTGCAAATATTCATTAACAGTAAACAAAGACTTATTTCTTGCGTTGTAACAGAGTGCTGATTCAGTTAATTGCAGCATTGTTCTACATTTTCTTTATCCAAGTACTGCCAAGCACAAAGAGCTCAAACTCGCTCCCAGGAACCCAACCACGCTGCGTCACACCCAGATGACACACAAACGGCTTCCTGATACCAGGCTAAGCCAGATCTCCCAAACTCTCTTTGATTCCAACAAAAGCTGTGGGATCCTGCCAACCCACTTCACGCTCTTCAGCATTTGGATTACAGGGTCCACAGGGTCTGCCTTCAAGGATCCTGAATACCTGCAAACCCGCCGGGATTCCAGTGCAGCCTTCAGGGACCTACGGGACAGCCCGTCCTGGGGACAATGCCACTGCACCAGTACGGCTGCGGAAGGGAGCAACGAAGCCTGGCAAGAAACATCAGAGAGAGCACAAGAAAGCCTTCAAAATCCTGTCACTCCTATGTATTATAAAACAGCAAGGAGACAGAGGGATTCACTGCGTGTTTCTCTGCTTCTCGGGCAGCAGCATCACCCACCAGCACGTTCTGCAGGGACAGAGAGAAACGAGCTGTTCTGTTCAGTACCTTGACACAGCCCCAGTGCGATTCCTTGAAATCAGCGCACCGCATCGGATCAGGGCCCGATGATGGGCTGCAATGGCAGGGGTTAATGCCACCACGGCACAACAGATAACAGAGATCTACCACGTCTGCAAGCTCTGCCACTCCTGTCTGAGGTCCTCCTCCTGCTTCGCTGGCCTTTCTTTCACCTGCGCAGAAAGGCGTCGATTTGGTCTTAGTTTGGTTCTGCTCTTGTTCCGTCTGGACGCCGGTTTTATTTTTGCAGAGAAGGGGAGATTTGTCCCACCGCAAAGCCCTCATCTCTGACAGAAAATACTTTAACTCTGCCTCTAGCCACTGAAGGCACACAGTAAGACTTTCTTTTCCAATTGAAACTGCAAGCAGAGGAGAGGGAGTTGGCATATTATTACCTGGGCTGGAATATGCCCAAAAGCAGATCCCCCCCCTTCTCTTTAAAGGAAGAAAAGAATAAAACAGGTGCTCATTTCTGAGATGCAAATAATGGAGCCGAACTAAATTGGAAAGAACTTGAATACAATGCATCATACAAGATCTTCTGGATCTTTAGAGGGATACAACAGGTCTCAAACTGCGCACAGGGAGATGTTTCCCCTACTGCAGGTGGCTGCTGTTGTTGTTTAAACAGAGGAACTGCATTCCAGCCTGTTACCTAGCTGCTGTCTCATTTTAATGAATTGATACCAAAAAATCATTTGCCGCCAAGCCCTCAGATAAACAAGCTCAACTTCAGGCTGGGGAAAAAAGCTGCTGTTCAGTCTACATCAAACCTGGAGCCTACGGAGCTGCCCGCAGGAGCTGCCCCAGGACGGAGCAAGACCACGCGGCCCTGAGACCCCCGGGAGTGCCCACGCCAGCCCCAGCTCTCGGCGTGCACCCACGCAGCAGCAGCTGGAGCTTTGAGCTGATTTTGGCACTACAGCCCTTCGCCCCAAGGGCTCAGAGGTACTGCAGACACCGTCTGCCCTTCCCTAGGGCTACATTTTCTTGTGCTGCACCTGCTTTTGCTGGCAAACAAGCTCCAAGCTTATGGTGAGACAACTCAAGCCCTCCAAGCTTATGGCGAGATAAGTCAAGCCTTCCCTGTGTATGTGGACCCAAGAGAGTATGAGACTAGCCTGACTCGACATGCAAGAAATTCTAGGTTTTAATGGACCAATGACTTCCAGAAATGAGCAAATTCATTTGCAGAAGCACAGAGAGATGACATTTATTCAGCTCCAGCACGCTTTGTCTACCTACTCTCTGCAGCGTGTACTCCTTCGGTAGAAGAGCAGCGCACCGAATCCTTCGCCGTGTCCCCGCTGCCGAACAAACTGCACAGCCACTTGGGTAAACAACCTGCCACTCGCAGACTGGCCGTTATGCCAGGTTTCTCTCCCTCTCTGTTTCTATAATTAAAAAAATGGACAACCTCCATGCAGGCTACTGAGCGTGCCTGCCATCCACAAACCCAATTTCACACAATGACAGCCTAATTAATCTTCTTCTTTTGTTTCAATAGCATACGGTCTCCGCTCAACTGTGGAATATGGTGGAATCTTGCTGAGAACACATCTGTCAGGATTGCAGTGTGAATAAAGGAATACAGCAGGCCTTTGCGTGATTGTATCTGTATTTATATAGCTATGTGCCTATCAAGTGCTCCATACACACGTAGGATAGAACAATCTATATAGTAATGTCCTGAATTTCGAGAAACACCTGTGATCCCAGGCACTTCAGCATCAAAATGCAGCAGCAAAGCCGTCTTTTTGCCCAGGGAGACATCATTACTCCTACACACAGCACTCAGGTAAAGAAAGATTACGCGACTTGTCCAAGGTCACACAGAAAAACTGAAACAGAGCTGGGAACTAAGCCAACGTCTCAGATCATGAGCTTAACTCCTAAGATACTCTTCGCCCTTGTTTTCCAGGGTCTGCCTTCCCTCTTTCCTTCCAGGGTCGTAATTATAACAACTACCGGCCCGTCATTAGCACTTCTGTACAGCTATGAAACTGGAAGCTCTTATTCCGAAAACTCCTGCTGAGAGCAAAGCGGCAAACTGAGATCCTTGGTCACAACAAGGTTCCACTTCCTGCATGAAACCAAAACCAACCTTTTTGTTCAATCTTTACTCAGGCATTAAGAAGTTCTTCGACCCCTGGGTGCCCAGGTCCCATGTTAACTGTCCACCCTTCAACCAGAGGCACCCTGGGCTGTCTGTGATATGAAAAGGTTGACTACAAACTACCTAAAAACATCTGTAGTTGGTCATTCCTGTGAGCAACGACATCCCAACCTGTGCCTAGCCTTGGTCTGCTTACACTGCTGCAGACTCCTAGGGTTTCATCATGTCTTGTAATTTATGTTCTTAATAATTCAATATCCTATACCATGAAATCACGAGATTACCACAATTTTCACTGAAAAGAAGGTTTCAAGACCTTTCACCTAAAACATGACCATGAAGCAAAGCCTCAAGACCTCCAAAGAAACTAAGGACTCAGAACAAATCAGCGTGTCATGGTCTTTTGCTTGGGGTTCGAGGCTGTTTTTGAACGTCCAGGGTTGTCAGCGCTGTGCTTAAATTACTTCACCGCAAAATAATGAAAGGTCACAGGATTTCCATCAAGATACCCAGCCAGCATAAATCTCATCTCTCCATGGGAGCACTTGGTGCTATACAGACTTATACCTGCTGAAGTCAGGCTCAATTTATAGTTTCATTATCAATCAATAAAATTTGGTGTCTTGGTTTTAAATACGAGAGCTAAATTTGTCTCTACCTAAAGGGAATGCAGCTAGATTACCTTCACTGTAGTTTCTTGCATTTACACCAACAGAGAACCCAATCTGCATCTGTGAATTTTCTACAGGCAAAAGCTCTGCTTTGCACTGAAGTATTTTTTCCAACTTGGCTCCATAAAATTCTGATAATCGCTACAGAAGTTATTTGGCTAATGAGCAGCGATACCAATCATTTTCATTGGGAGCTACAGTGATAATTAGGAAGACAAAAAAAGGGGGAGGGGAGTAGGAAGATCCTTCAGGTTCTTCAGGATAATTATAATTTGTGTCAAATAAGACAAATATTTCAATTTTGGGCAACATGTACCTTCAGAAAAAATGTGGGCTGTTTTAGTCACAACATGTCACGGGAAGTAGTCTCATCTGATATTTGCAGTCATACAATTAAACCTGGCATGTAATAATTAGGAAGGCAGGTGTACTCGATGCATACTACAACGTTTCCTACTAGCTGTTGTCTTACATTAGCCCATCCTTGGTTAAGTGATCATGGAGACGGAACGTAACTGCTTACAAATACCCAAAGGATACAAAGTAGAGGTTGGAGAAAAATTATTTATGGTGGGTATGACGAAGAGCAATGCGAAGTGACTGAAAGAAACTGGAAATGAGTAAGTGGGGAAAATGTCCCTGCCGAAGACCATGAGACCGTAAGACTCGCCCCCAAGGGAGCAGAGCAGGACAACTAACCCACGGGAGACAGCTTCACGGGCGCTTACGGAGTAGCTTTCTGAAACGTAACAGCAAATTATCCTATGCAAGGTATTTCTCGAATGCAGTCAGGCACCCTGAAAGTGGAGAATGATCTACAGAAAAGCTATTATGTATGACGCACTGGATGTAGCCTCTTCTAGTACATTTCCAGAATGACACCGTGTCTTACAAGTTACTTTTGCAGAGAGCAAAGTTGAAGTTTTGTGCATCTTTCTGGCTTCTGAATAGAAAATCCTGACTACTAGGACCACTTCTACCACCAGTGAAGTCTCTCGAAATTCTGATGCCGGATAATCCTGACAAAAACCTCAGTCAAAGAGCAGTTATTATGAACAGTAATAAACATTCAGTACGATTATCTTGGAGAAAATTCATTCCCCTGTTCAACATGTTCCCCTACCAGCGAAAGGCGGTGCTAATGAGAACTCTAGTTCACATGTCAGTGCACAGGGAAACAATTAGGAGTTTTGTCCTACTTCATAAATACCAATATTGATGAAGTAGTAGAACCTAAAATACCGTTAGACATTTTTATGGTTCCTAAGAACCTCCTGAGTTATATTAAGTGGGCTAAGGAGTTAAAAAGGAGTATAAACTCCCAAGCTTCAAGCCAACAACAATGTGCTTAGAGTCAGGAAGGAAATGTCACCTCAAGAACAGGTCATTATATAATTGTCTGTAACGGGATTTTTTTATCATTTTATTCTGAAGCATCTAACACTAATGAACTACATACACAATTCAACTAATTCTAAATGGTTACTTTTATGCCTCCCACTAAAAGAGAAGATTATTCAAAGCTACCCAGAGCATTTAGATGCTAAATTCTCATAAAAATTAATGGGAACTGAGCCTCCTAATTCCCTAAGCGTCTTTGAAGATCTCAAACCAAATATATACAAGTCCTATTCATTCTGAAGGCTCCTAATGCACTTTACAAGCATTACTGGTTCTATATAGCGTACATTTCACTGAAATGTGGCTACCTCTGTGATGAAACATGGCACAGGCATACTACATAAAAGTTTAAAGACTGGAAGTGAAGAATACCCAGGGGTAACTGGGTGAAACTTAACGGCCTGTGATATACAGATGTTCAGAACAGGTGATCTAATGGTCCCTTCCAGCCTTAGATGCTGTGAAATTAAAGCAACATCACAGCCAAGCGAAAGTTCAGGAAGACCTGGGAAGGTTACGTAGGTGCTTGAAGGAGACAGACAGCTCCAATTCCAACTTTTTGCAGAAATACGCCTGCTGCACAGGGCAGCACTCGTGAAGCGAAGGAGGCTGCTGGCTGCCTTCACCTCCTCTTAGTAAATCCGACTCGGTACCAAGCTGGAATTGCCAGAACATCAGAATTAACTGTATGGGTTCACAAAAGTGTCCGAGTGATGTACAAAGGCTCCAGAGCGGTTAGGAGCTCAGCTTTTACGCTTTGTCTAATGTAACCCTTGACTGGGAGACCAACTGGCAACACTGTGGGGCAGGCAGTGGCCTTCTGAACAACCTTTTATACAGCATCCACTGAAAGAGTGGCCCCGGTCGCCACCTGCACCTCTCAGCTGCTCTCCTGACTCCAAGGATCTCCTGGCGGAATCGAAAAGCACATGCAAAACCACAGTGTGTTTCAAGACAGCATACGACGTTTCCTCTGAACAGCAAGACGAGCACCACTCTCTTTACACCGGTGTCACTTCTCCATCATCTTCACACAAAGACCTCGATGTATTTCATGAATAGTATCGGTTTTGTCCTGCTGACACAGTTACTGACACAAAGGCGAATAAAATACTGTACAGGAAGTCTGAATACATGCAATTATGGATGAATATATTGTTTGGAGCATAGTTAAAATGATTATCATTTCTTGACACCAAAAATTATAATAATTATATCCACAATTTTTTGTACTTACTTATTTTCAGACTATTATGGGTCCACTTTAGAAAAGTGAAATTGGTGCTTGCAGCCTTGACAGTAAAGGACAAATGCCTTGACAGGACATAATGCTTCTCTAAGAATAATTAAATCAAAGTATGGTGTAAATCCCAATGGTGCCTCTCCGTTGGTAGTATTTCTATCAAGAATCTTCAAAACCTTAAATCCAATATTTAAAATTTATGGGTTTCACCTATGGTTTCAAGGTGAGAGGCAGCTGTAGCAATGCTCTGGCACTTCTGTCTCTCTCACCTGTAATTTAGTCCGATAAAGAAAAAATAGTAGAACAAAACTCTCACCTGCATGCCACGGCATACATAATTTCTAGCTGAACAAACACAGGTAAAAGGTTGTTAATAAAAAAATCCCCCTAAGCCTGATGGGTAAACATAAATACAGTGTGAACATAATTGTTTATACCGTGATCTAAATGTTACAGAAAAAGGGGCTGCAGGCAAGGTCAGGAACATGTATTAGGAGACATCACAGACAGGTAGAACAGAACTCCCATTATCTTCGCTTAAAAACAGGTAACTGATGCAGAAAAAGGTTCAGTACATTGCCCCAAATTACCCAGGTTTCTGTCAGAGATAGCAAGTACTGTAAATAAACACTCTCCATTCAAACTCAAATCTAATATAATCGAGACGAAGAGGAGACACAAGAAAAGAGACAAACTTTTTTGCCTCCCAGCTACATCAACAAGTTGAAAAAGGGCATTCCTACCTGCAGCAAAAAGAAGGAAGAAAAGGGTGCTTTCATGGAGAATCGTGTACGGTTCCTTCAACCACTCCAACAGCCACCACAGGAATCGTTAACTGCTAACAGCAGGATTGTGGATGCCACAGGATTTGATCAGAAGAGTTCCTGGTTTAGTCCACACTAATAAAGTCCATCACAAAGATACCAATCTTCTGACCAGCCTAAGTTCAAACCTTAAGTTTTGTTTTGACATGAAGTATCTGCTCACTTTGCCGAAATCTGAATTTCTTTGGGTTCAGCTGTTAATAGCACTGAGAAGGGATCATCTACCAGGAGCTTCGGGATAAATGCTGGATCTAAGAAACACGAAGGATTGTTTTCCTGTTCTCACTGTCCTTACTAACAAAGGCATTACTCTATTAACCCCTCCCACTTGGATTTCCTTTAATCCACACATGCAACTTGAAGCCCTTTAAAACATTTCCTCTGTTCCTCCCGTGGTTTTAAAAGCTCAAGTTGTGCTATGATCTTTGCTTAAGAGAAGTTACTGAAGTGATGGATTCTAAATGTTACAATCCAAATGGTCATGGCTGCATGAAAATCCAGTTTATTCAGCAATGCTACCACCCCGGCATGCAATCATATTCATTTATGAAACCATTGCTGCCTGATGGGTTGAATAATGAAACTGCAGTAACTTCAGCTTTGAAGATGAAGAACACTGGGGCACAGTTTTGCTAGTTTTAATAAAATATCTTTACCATCGTCTAGGGGAAAACCAGCTCCTTTCATGCAGTCCAGATCGACACATTGAACTTGATTTTCACCTTCAAAGATCAACTCTGGTAGCGTGCCAAGACAGTAATCGCTTTTAGACCTTGTCCATGTTGGGATTTTGTCTCCCAACTGATGGCCAGCTCCCAAAACCAAGCCCCAAGGCCAGCTGCTTAGCTGGCACGGAGGAACTACCTCCACTTCAAGCAAGGCAGGCAGCTACGCCAGCGTACATCATCCGAGCATCCGGCCCCAGCTGTGGGCCAGGGAAGCAGGGATTTGCAGCACAGGTGAGAGCTCTCTGGGGACCATTCCAAGCCCAGGCTTTCAGTGTACAAATCCTTCACATTTGCCCTTGTGCACAAACACTGCCTGTAAGCTGGAACAGTCCAGTCCTTTTGCATACTGGAACAGCCCAGAGAGACTCGGAGAACTTCATTTCTCGCTGTGAGATGGCTGCCTCTCTCCAGTAAGCTTTCACTGGTAACCCAGTCAAAAACAGCGAGGCCTAAACTAAAACAGTGATCTATGCTATCCGTTAGTAAGCAAAAGGAGAAGATTTGATTAGAAAGGCAACATAACATTCTGATTTAGTCTATACTGACACACGACAGGAGCTCTCTGCCATTCCCAGCTACCCAGGGATTGCAGCTGAGCTCAAAGACTGTTATTTTAAACCTCACAGAAGTCAACGGACAAAATGCAACAGCAGAAATAAAGCAAATATCATGGGGGGGGGGGAGGAATTTTACTCTTCTCCATGAAAGCTTCTAGGCTAGCTTTGCTGGGGGCTCTGTCCTTCCAGCCTTGTCAGTGCCGCAGTACCAGCCCCGGGAGTGCTTTCCACTCAGCGCGGAGTGCAGTACGGAGCACACGAGGCACCGCAGCCAGAACCCAAGCGCCTTGGTTGAAATACCCAGGGAAAGATCGCATGGTAGCAATTCAAGTAAATTAAATCCTAGTGCGCTCACTGCTACGAAATGCCGAGCAAGCTGCAAGTAATGAATGAGGTATCATATCTGTAACTATTTAGCAGACACACTAAGACAATTACAGTGATGAAAGCTACACAAGCAGTACTGTACATCAGACTTCTTTTGCAGAAGTCTATAAATAAGTAATTTGACTCGGTAAAGCACTCTGGGATGGCTTGGGGTTTGGAAAGTGATATTGCAAAAGGAATCTATGTGTACACATGTGGCTTATTATACAGCAGCACAAACAATTTCGTACCTTCCTCAATGTATTTATATCACAATGCAATAAGAAGTAGGCTATAAATGAATGGTTGATGCCCCCTACCACTTCTTTTTTGAATAGAGAATATTGTTATTGTCTAAGCAAAAAGATCTGTGTTTGGATGAAGCCACATTCACAGATATTCTGAGAACCGTAGGCTCAGTTCCGAAATCATTGTAAAAGGTGGCATGGAGGGAGACAAGCAGCCTGCTAGACAATGTAATATATAAAACTTAGAATGGCCCATCTAAAGCAAACTTCCAAAAGTCCTTCCATAGGGGATGCCGAACAAGGAAGATGACAGGATGAACTGATATGCAATGGAATAGAAGATCAGGTGCAGGTGATGTTAAAAGTATCTGCTTAAAAGATTACTAAAACACATTAAAATACTCCTCACATGAGAACAGAAGGTATCTGTAAAAAATCTAAACGTCCTTAGAAGGTGCTTAACAAAAACTTTGAAAGGACATGTGGTTTTTGAGGGTGTGTTAAGAAAGGATCTGTACTATGAATTGATTAAACAGTTGTATATATAGATAAAACATTAATACAGAAACAGCACTGGTTTGGTTATTGACCTGTTGAATGCCACATCTACGTCAACAAATGACTTGTAATTTATTGAAAACATTGAATGATCATCAATTAGTCTTTTGTAACCTATTAAGAGATGACCTCTTCATAGAGCACACAATCCAAAAACCTAGATAAGAAATACCTTGGGGACTCTGATGCCACGCTGTCTCACAGTTGTCTATTATTATTCAGTTCGTCTTTCTCTCCTCACATCCAAAATATTATAAAAAGTACAGGCTTGATCCAGAGCTCACTGAGGAAATCAAGGGGCATTTTTTTACTCTCTTTGGTACCAAGAGGATTGAAGGAAAGACTGATAGACAACATTATCATGCTCAGAGATGAAAAAGACATTACATTTCTCAGATCTCTTCTTTCAAGGATGGAGATAACCCTGTGATAGGGAACTTATCACATGTTCAATTGCTGCTGCACTTCCACAGCGTCAAAAGGCCAGCCGAGGAAGGAGGAAATGTCTCAAGCGAGCCTATTCCCGGGTGACCTCATCAAGAGAGGCATAACACCACCATTTAGAGGGTTCTGACCGCACACAACAGAGAAGAGAAACTCCAACTATTTGTAGCAGACCTAGAGAAGTAGATTTTAAGGACAATGTAGTTATTTCCTACCCCCTAACAGCACCTCAATGCTTGATCTCCACAGCAGTCTGCACAACATCATCTTTTTATTTCCCCGCATCTAAATTTTCTCTCTCCTACGCGTTGCCTTGTTCCCACTGCTAGATCACCCCAGGGAGAGCAGACTGCAGGCAGAAATAGTGAAAAAAGCAGTCGTATCTGCACCCTCCGACACGCACATGATACCCATGCCCTTCCATCCCCTGGGACGTCCACACACAACTCACCCTGTCAACAAGATCAGCTCTGACAGCCAAACTATTCAACGCATCTCAGCAGGGCTGAGTTAACGCTTTAACCCCCGCTGCCTGTGCTGCATCGCAGACTCCCGTGCTGTGGTGAGACAGAAGATAAAGAGCACCCTTCCAAGACTCCCCATGTCCAAATGACCCGCACCAAGGTCCTCAAACAGACTGGCACTGTCCTGTTAACTAGTGCACAATGATCATTTTCCCTGAGACTCCAGTCCACCTCTTTGCTTCTTTTACAATTAGGATTTCGTTTCTAGCTTTAGTCTAATTAATTTCTTATACATCATTAATTTTCCCTGTAAACTTTTTCAACACCTCCCTTCCCAAGATATTTAAAGTCCAGCAATTAACTCCTCTCATCTCCCTTATCATACTGCCATCGCTGCTATGTGCTCACAGTTTTGTTAAATAGTTTTTTAAACTGCATTCGTTAGTTACTGACAGCCAGTGTCACAGTGTGAATGATAGCCTCTCATTAATTAATATTTTTAACATTACGAAAAAAAAGAGTATGAGCATCTAGAGGGAAAACTAAAGTACAAGAACTAAAAATACAGCTTTGACTGTCTAACTGTCAATGTATGGTATAACAATATCTTGCTCTTAGTAGACAGCTAATTGAAAATGTGAGTCTAGAATGAAATAAATCATCATCTGCTCTGTATTTTCATCGAAATCAAACCCAAGTTGCCTTGTGCCATACACTCAGAGCACCGTAAGTTCACAGGAACCATACCTCACTGTAGTGTGAATGGGAGAGAAGGAGCCTTTGGAGAGCAGGCTGTGGGCAAGGAAAGAGCCGAGAAAACAAATGGATGTTCAGAAAATGGCTCATAGCAGCAGCAACATCAACAACAACAAAATTCAATTTTGTAAAAGATAATTTCAGGGCTGCTAAAAAACTCTGTCAGGGAATTGTCCGGTTCCTGGGCTTAGTCTTAGCATGCTTCGACTGACAGAATGCTGTACGCTATAGATGAGGCTAAATGAGAACACTAAGCAGTACCTCTGGCCTCCACATCTCTGAACCTGTGATACTGAGACCAAGTCCTTTTCCTGTCATTCTTCCAGATGAAAAACCTTGCCATAAGACACCTCACTTCAGTTTCATTTCAAAACAATCAAGTGTTCTTTGAAGGACGCATGAGCATGGACAAGTGACCCGAATTATCATCAGGTACCATACTGTCTGTGAGAGGCTCCAGTACAACTAAGATATCAATAGATTAAGGAACGTACGTGAATCCACATACACACAGAGACACAGCGAGCCTGCGGCCTGGGAGACGCAGCGATGCCGTGTTTCATACAAGGACCTGGCTGCACAGCTATACTGAGGATTAGGAGCTCAGATTTCTGTGCAGTGGAAGTCACAGAAGTCACTCCAATTTAGCATCCTTTCTACCTCCAGCCAGGATTTGCAGCTCTGCATTTAAAAAAAAAAAGTAGTCACAATAATGAGGCTTTCTTCAGCAGCTGTAGCACAAACACTGTATCTGCATTATACAAATTCCTGGTGTTAGTGCTCAATGCGCAGATCAAAGGTACCTAAACCTGCACTGACTTCACAGATGCTCACGGTTTCTCTGGAGGAACCACGGAGTCAGCCAGAATCCATGGATTAAGAGTCCCTAATGCTACATTTTGGTACCACAGACCATATCTAAAAGCGTGACTATACATACGTCAGTTAGAAAACAAGTCCAAAGTTATGTTAGAGAAAAATTAATTAAGAAAAGCTACATTAAGATAAAACTGAGAAGCTGTATTCAACCATAGCTTACAAGGACATAAAATGATAAATTAACCAAGTTTGAAACGGAAATTGCACATGGTAATTACATGATTTATATTACATAAATAATGAATTAATATTAATTAATTCCAGAGATCTGGATTCTCTTCTCTGTCAAGACAGCACAGTTCCTATGCAAAAAAGGCCTTCATCATTCCATCTTGGTCTGTTAAAACAAAGCAACTTGCTTTTACTGCTTTTCTTATCATGACTATTCAGATTGCAAACTCTTAAGGACAAAGACATTTTGCTTGGCTTTTAATTTAAAATATTTAGAAAGTACTTTGAGACATTCTCACAGAATAGATGCTACAATTATCAAAACCTGGGAGGTTCTGAAAATAGTACTACTACATTTTTTTTCCATGGAAAACCAGAGGCACTGAAGAGGGAAGCAATCCACACAAGAACACAAGTCCAGAGCTTCTCACTGGACCTTAATATCTGTTCACTGGCTGTCTCTTCCTGCGGATCTCTGTTAATGGGTTGCCAATTCGATTATTAGGTTAGGTGTGCAAGCAAACCGCTATATATGTGACAGGACTGATATGCTGCATGATATACAGTGCTCTAACATTCAATCGAGACTCCTCTACAGCGTGAGGTTTCACTGGGATTCTGATGACAGCGCGGCACTGGGAACGCCACGCACCCGCACACCCAGCCAGGCAGAGCGAAAAGCAGCCTGCGCAGCGTGCTACAGCCCTCGCTTCCCCGGCTGCAGAAGAAGAGTAAATGCCTTAGCTCCTCAACAAGGGTATTTTGCTGCATGACAGTGCAGTCGCTGGCCCTGCAAGATCCGTGCTGAAATGCAGAGCACCCCATCACAAGGGAAGTGTGAAAGACATGACATTTCCCAAATTACTACTCTCTCTTTGCTAGAAAATGAAGTCCAGCCTAATATATTTTTATTAGTGGACAACACTTGCTTAGCGCACAGCGGAAATGGGTTGGGGAAATATTCCGCCACCATATCACGCTTAGTTTCAGCTGACTGGATAGAAACCTGTATGAGAAAGGTAATGCCAGGCAGAAAAAGAAGAGAGAGGAGAGCAGGACAACAGAGAAGGCTGTTACATCAAATGCAGGGTGTGACTGGCACCAGATGACAGTGATTTATAATGCAGTATTAAAGTGTCATAGTGTAACTGTCACTCTCGGCGTGCTGTGAGCTAGACCATGTTAGCTGCAGACAGAGCCCTGACTACAGAGCAGTGTACTGAAGAAATGTAATGGGACCTGACATTTTTTGTTCCTTTCCAAATTAGTGCAATTCAGAAATGAAATTTTTCATGACACTGCTGCTGTAATTTAAAAGGAAATTTTGTTGGGAGTATGTAGAACAGTTGGGTTTCAAGTTTTACATACAGAAGTCAGTAGGGAGGGGATGATGTGGACGAAGTACATGTAAGACCCTCAACAACACGTAAGTTGTTTGCAGTTCTAGCAGAAAAACAATACAGAGTGACAGCCCCGTTTGCTTTCAAGTTCACTAAAGCAATACCGAAATTACAGAGTTTCCCATAATTTTATTTTCGGAGAAAGCTCTAATCCTGCCACCTACTTCACTGTGGCCCAGTGCAAGGGCATTGCGAAGGCTCTGCTGAAATACTGGGATGGAGAGAACAGAAGAGGCTCAGCACCTTGCACTTCACTTGCTTCTCTCAAAAACAATGTGCAAGAAGAATGAGACTTTTAGCGTCCCTTCTTATGAGGAATGGCAGAAAATATCAACAAGGAACGCAGCTGTGGCACCAGAGCCTGCACCGCGCTGCATTACGTTGCCCGGCACTCCTCTCACCCCCCACGTCGAACACGCTGCACTCCCACACAGTGCCCTTCCTGCCCCAGCTGGACCCAGGCAATCGCCCCGCTCGCTCACCCGTGAAATTGTGTGTCGCTGCCTCGCATCCAGACAAAGTTTCCCTTGATGTGACTTTCTGTATGCAAAGCATCGATTACCTTGAGAGGAAGTTAAGGGCCAATGGTTTCGACAACTCTTAATGAATCTTGGTCTGTAGCTTCAGTCACAAAGTTATGCCAGAAAATAACCACCAGGATTTGGGTTCATTTCATTTCTTAAAAGACATGAATATAACCACACTTCAATACAAGTAACTATTCCAAATACGTGACTGATAAAGTATGAGACACCAGTTTTCCAAGGGAACACACAAGTGATTTACCCGAGATGAAACACCTGACAGCAGCACATGCCTCAACAGGTCCAGGATGTTCTGACTCCAATTCTGTGTTCGTACGCAGAGTTTCTCTATACACAGAATCACAGAATAGTAGGGGTTGGAAGGGCCCTCTGTGGGTCACCCAGCCCAACCCCCTGCCCAAGCAAGGTCACCCAGAGCAGGCTGCACAGCACCGCGTCCAGGCGGGTCTTGAATATCTCCAGAGAAGGAGACTCCACAGCCTCCCTGGGCAGCCTGTTCCAGTGCTCCGTCACCCTCAGAGGGAAGAAG
>Ga0065711_1036904_pt1 | contig 20434 bp, 9 predicted proteins | sample Hoacrofraction12_FD_59098 | JGI IMG/M metagenome (GOLD analysis project Ga0065711, IMG submission 59098) | Hoatzin crop microbial communities from Cojedes, Venezuela - Epithelial fraction 12 v2 (version 2) | ecosystem: Host-associated > Birds > Digestive system > Esophagus > Crop | place...
GAACCGCTCTTCCGATCTGGAAGGAAGGAAGGAAGGAAGGAAGGAAGGAAGGAAGGAAGGAAGGAAGGAAGGAAGGAACCACATCCAAAATGCATGCAGAACAAAATTTGGTGGTGTTAATCCACTGTGAGGTTTTCTTTACATTTAACTCTTCCTAGAACTATTCCACGCAGGCTTTCTTCAGTAATGAGGTTTTGATACTTTACATTTCTTTGGTTTCTGCTTCCCAAGTAATCACAAATTCCAAACATTATAAACATTTTCCCAAAATATACTACCATAAAAGCGTTTTTAAAATTTCGAGCTTAATGATACACACAAAAAGAAATCTCTTATTTTGGTTTTATGGCTTTAATTTAGCTACAAGTGAAAATAAAGGCTGGCAGAACTATATAATCCCCCTAGCTAATCTGATTTTTAAATTCTCCCTTCCTGGCCTCTTAGACCCTCATCTCTAGTGTTCCTGACTTTTAGCACTAGGAAAACATGGTGTGTAAGGGGTGTTTGATGTCAGAACAGGTACAGGGATAGAAGAGGGTAAGCAGTGCTGCAGATGAGATACCTGGAACAGCAGGAGTCAGTCTTTTATGCCTGGAGCTTAAAAAGGTAAATTCAATCACCATGGATAAAATTGCACTATGATATATGGTCCTAGGCCGATTACAGCAGTTAAAACTGTGCATAGACAGGTTACAAAGTAATGGAAATGACTCAGCTATGCAGGAGTGTTTGTTTATTTTTGCAAGCTGTAGAGATCTTGCAGCGATCCCCTTTAAACTGGGAGAGTGCTGCAATGATGACAGGTTGGGGATGCAGATTAAAGTGTGATTTCACATTGATCAGCAGAGCTGCCCAGCTTCTATTTCTGGTTGTGCACCAGTCCTCTGCATAGGTACAACCTTGTATAATTTGGTGGCAGACCAGTTCAAGGAACTGACTGGGCTAAATAAGAACTCATTTGGGTGGGAAGGAGGTATTTTTTAGACAAACTAATTGCTGCAGGATCGTTCACTGAGGAGCTGCTGGTGGCCAGGGATAGGGACTGACTATGTCAGCACTGTGGCAGAGAAAATGTGTGGAAAGCTGCAGCCTGAGCACTCCTGGCACCCTGCCTGGCTGGTGTATAGAGGTTTCAAGCTGTTCTCATTTCACTTGCTTAGTGTTTGATGCTCCTTTGGATTTGATGTACAGATCAAGTGTGTTTCACCAATAGAGAATTACTTCTAGTGTTTTTAGGGCTATTTAAATTTTTAGAAAGCTATTTAACAGATTTGTTGCAGTAAAATACTTTTGGGGGAGCATAAAGAAAGAAGATAAATGCTTGGCAAAATGTATTTGCAAAACTCTTCAACACATTTAAAGTACTGTCATTTAAGTGAAATATTACCAGGAGTAATATTTGTACTTATTGAGTATACAACGTGTATGAATACCTGACAGGAGGGTAAGAAGAAGAGGGAGCCAGACTTTTCTCAGTGGTGCCTGCTGACAGTGGGCACAAATTGAAACACATGAAATGCCATCTGAACACAAGAAATCACTTTAGTCCTGTGAGGGTGGTCAAACAAGTTGCCCAGAGAGGCTTTGGTGTCTCCGTCTGTGGAGACAATCAAAACCCAACCAGACATGCTCCTGGGCAACCTGCTTTAGCTGACCCTGCTTGCACAGTGGGGTGGACTAGTTGATCTCAAGACATCCCTTCCAACCTAACCCATTCTGTGGAAATATTGAAAAGGTATGTAGTTTTTTTGAGGAAAAGGATTTTTGTGGCTAAAATGTAAATACAGTGTCATAAATATGTAAATAGAGTCTACTGTAAATAGAGAGCCATAACAGTACATGAGATGTGTTTAGTACGAACAGCTTCAGATGAGAGAAATCCGTATGGCCTTACAGCAGCTATTTGTATGTTGCTATTCAGTATATAGCAATATATGCTTGACTTAGCAAGATATTTGAAAATAGACACACTACATTTACTTTGTCTTATTATACATACATCAAGAAAAATATTTTGTAGTTTCCGAGTGCATAACACATTAGGCAGCTTTTAAGTCAGCCAAGAAATATTGATGATGATATCATATTTGTAACGAAATTAGTAAAATGAACACATTAAGGAAGATGGATGGTGCTAGACCAGTGTAAAGGGTAATAAATATTTTTTTTTTTACTCAGGACATTTATTAAGCCTTTTAAAAGTTATGCTAAAGTCACTGCTGCTGTAGATTTGTGCAGCCAGTGAATAAACGTTGCAAGCGTTCTTTGCATATTTCTCTCTTGCTACAGCCATGATGTCTTATTTCCCTCAGTAATTTATTCTGGATACTTTCTGCAGCTTTACTTTTGTATAACTGCAGTTTATTTGAGAGGGATATCTCAAAAAGGAAGCATTTAAAGATATATTCAGAAGTTCACTTTTTAGCTTGTACAGTTTTGCAAGCTGAACGTAACTGTGACAGGAGGATGCATGTAACGTCAAAAAAATGATGAAGACTAAAAGGTCAATTATCCACCAATGACAAAGCGAATGAGTGTTTAACCCAGAGCTACAAAGCCAGATGTGACCCACGAGGATACTTCAGGCCTGTAGCCCTGATTAAATAAGTCTTTTCCATCAGTTCCTTTGAAAGTGAGTTCCAGTCTGGATATGTTGTTCTGGTGGTGTCCACCATGCATTCCCATCTTTTTTGAAGGCTTTCTTAAAAGCCTTTCTCCCATCAGGGTAAACTCACATCTGGTCAGATGGTAGGGTGCCCAGGATACACCTAAGACAACAGCTTTTGCTCTGATTGCAGCAACCCACTGCAAGTAACTCTGTCTTCTAAATGTCTCTTCTGTCAGGGGCAGGGGTGAGCCAGGGATTGGCTTGTGTACTTCCATTCTACAAAGTTTCATTTGTGTAAAGTGTTTCCAAGAAGGGGCAGATCAGGCACTTGTGCAATAAATCCACCACTTTGCAGAAACGCAGATTTCAGTGTCGTGGTTGTGCACGGGAGGTCCAGGCACGCAGCAGGGAAAGGGTCACATCACATACATACAGAAAGGCAGATGGCCTGGCCAACCTGAAAGGATCTTTCGTTTAAACCATAACCAAGCAACCTGCTAAAAGCCAGTAAGAGTTGTCACCACTGCCTTTTCTGAAAAACAGAAATTAAATGCCTCACCAGAGGCTTCAGTGTTTAAATTTGGACAATAAAATTGAAAGAAATTGAGTTGATTTTTACGGCCTGTGGAAGGAAACCAAAATATTCTCTGTTGGTGCTGTGAGGGGCAAGCAGAGTCTGATCAGAGGCTATTTCTCTGAATCCGAATAGTACTTAATCCAAAGATGTTCAGTAGCATATAAAACTCTTACATAAAAATAAAAAAACGCTAGTGAAAAGTACACAGTTTGTTCCTTTTATATTTAGGAGAGCAAATAGCCTCTTTCTCTTCGCTGACAGAGGTTTATGCGTGCAGTAGTGATGTTCTCACATAATGAGATGGAAGGATTTAGAGATTTCTGTACTCTGCATGTGTTGTGTAGCCTCACTCTACCTGCATTCTGACACGGTGAAATACAGAGAATTTTTAGAGTGACACCAGCATACTTTTTTAGCTTCCAATCCACTAATGCCTTCCTCTTATGTAGAAAAAGCTAGTGCTCACAAACAACTTAGCTTTATCAAATTTGCCAGAGAAAATGATTTGATCCTTCATAAAATATTGATTATTGAGAAAGTATGCACAGTTGCAATGAACCAGGTAAAGTAATAATACATAAGCTTGTTCAAAGACCTGTGGAGGGCCTTTTCTTTCTTTTAAGAATGATGGTAGCGGCGGCTATTACTAGCATTTATCTGGAGCCATGGTTGTTTGAAGGGTCTAAAAGGGGAGTTTTGAAGTTTTCCCTGTTAATTACTAGCTTTGCAACTCTGTTTTCAGCACATCACTTTTCTTCTGTGGTAAGAAAATATGGTTATTTTTAAATTGCCTTCCATTGTTGTTTTGCCATGTACAGGTTAGTTTGGACAGTTTTGAGTTGCAGTCCATGTAGGTATTTCCCGAAACTGTATCCTGAGAAGCTGGTGGTTTCCTGAGATTAGTAAATTATGTCAACTCTTGCAATGTGTCATTAATCATCCTGCAAATGTGTTCTTAATTCCTATTAATCTGCAACATTTAAAAAAATCTCCAAAAGAATTTTCAGACTCTTCCCCTCTCTTTATATTACTGACTATTATATTAAATGAAAACCAATATGAACTGAGAGTTAATACCACAGTCAGTTTGGTAGATGTCATTTTCATTCATAGAGGTCATCATTGTTTTGTCAGTTAAAGAGCCTGATTTATTATGTACTTCATTTTGGTAGAATTTGTCGTCGTCTTTCCTAAAGGCGTTTTTTAGAGGAACACAGTCAAAACAGCATGTTTAAGACTTGTATTTGCTATATCTGGAAATGCTTGGGTTTATGTGATTTTAAAACAATTTAGGAGATGTTATAATCAGAGGATTACACAGTAGATAGGACATTTTTATTTTGTAGTGTAGACCTATGCAAATTATTGCTATATTTGCAGTGTTGATGTATACATTCTTTCTCATTAATTATTGTAGAACTGAACAACTCTACCAAATCTTTTTTCCCTATGGAATATTTGAAGTTGAAAGAAAATTTTCAAAAATCAAATTCTGCAAAATGGCCCCTACCAAGCTGCAAGAAAGCCTTCAGAGTTTTTGAAGGTAAGTTTTTTTAATTTTTCCCTAAACTTCACACAGTCTTGAGTATAATAGTTGAAAACAAGTGTCTAGCTAATACATGCCATAGTAAATCAGATATGGGTGATTATTAAAGTAGAGCGGAGTTAAATTCTCTTGGATGAGACACAAACAGTGCTCTGACTATAAAGATAAACCGCAAATTGTAAGAAGACAAGTTCTGTGAGTACCGTTTTATTTATTCTGAAATCTTTAACATTGTGCACATTATTAGGAGAATTGTATATAGTGTCCTGTTTGGAAAAATTTGTGTCTGCATAGTGGAATAACTAAAATTACTCTGGGAAAAAAGTTGCTGGTTCTGAGTGTGGTAAATAAAAACCGATCAAAAAAAAAAAATCAGGATCAGTCTTTTATGAAAGAAGTTATATAAAAAAGTTGGAGTAATATCATATGTATTATTCTGTGTTGCTTGGTTTATACATGTGAAATGGGAGTAAAGGGTGTGCATGTGTTAGCTTTTTATATGAAGAAAGCTTAGTCCTCTTGTTGCTACTTCCACACTTAAACATTTTCGTGGTTATTAACTGGTTGTTAACTGAAAAACATTTAAGTTAGACCACTGAAATGTGGGATTCAGTGTTTATGCATGTTTCCTTGTTTTCAGTCTAATGGCCTTCTTCACCAGGCTCATCTTAATTACACAGTTACCTTCTGTAGTGCTGGATCTTTCCAGCAGATATATTTTTCCTGTTTGTAAGAACAATACAGATTGCTTCTAAAAGTATGTGGAAGAAATAAAACAGGACATCTTTTTTATATTCCTTTTGTGAGTCAACCCAGGCCTTTCTGCAGGTCGAATTTGATAAATTCTGGTCCTCCACTTATAAAACTGTGTCACACAAGGTCACAATTTGGTACTGAAAGTAACCATAAATGCTTCTCTCTATAGAAGATGAGGAGACTTTAGAAGTTTGGGGACTGGTAGATCATCTTTGATATTACTCAGAGGGGAAGCTGTTTGCAGGAAAAACAAAGTATTTGTTTTCTCCAACAGCAGTTAATGTAGCATGGATGTTGGTGCCAAGCTTACTGGTTTATTGTAATGCATTACTTTATGTATGTGACATAATTCATATATATTCCGTAGTGTCATACGAATTATGTCATTCACAAATAGGAAAAGCTACCATGCTGAGCTTTGTACAAAACATAAATAATTAAAAATAAAAGGAAGATCTGGAGAGGTCATACAACTTCCTGCGTACAGTACTGTGCTACCTGAAAACTGAGTGTGTCATTCCACAAAGGTAATTCAGAATGCTGGATTTACATGTCTCCAAAGGATAGCCTGAAAGTCCCACACTAAGTGGGAACACAATTAGATCTAGTTACAAGGAAACCCAGACCACATAGCTGTCTGAAACTTTGTCTTTGCTGTCTTAAATACAAGTGTTGCTGCCGTGTCTCTTTCTTCTGACTTTATCGAAATAAAAGCTGCTGCAGTGTTTGTGTCAGTTCAAAACACAAGTGTATACTATTTTCTTCCTGGACTGCTTTTTTGGGCTTACATCCAGATTGTGCTTGACAGCTGTAAAGATCGATATTTGGTTTTCTTAACTTTGCTGATGTTCCCTACCTCAGGAGGCTCTCAGGGACTTTACGGGCATAGAAGTCTGAGCATGCTGGCAGCAAAAGACTTCTAACACAGTAATAGATGCCCTTCGCAACCACAAGCCCTAATATCACTGAGAGTGGTAGGGGAAAAGAGACTACTTGGATTAATTTTTGTTTAATTAGGATGGTAACAGCCTACTAAGATCTTAGAGCTGCAGAAGGCAAAATACAAAGAATGGGAAGAAAAAGAGAGTGGATACATGAGTAGAGTGACTGGAGTGAAAAGGGATACCATTACAGTGCTTAGAAAGAAATGAAAACATATAGTTTTGAGTGAGAGAATAACTGCCTTTTTATAAAACAGTACTCCATTGTCAAAGAAGAAATTCTGTGTCCCTGTTAGAAATGCATATGGTCTTTTGTCTAGTTCATATCCAGCAGGTTCAGTGGTCACTGAGAATCCAACAGCTCTTTTTAAACTTTGCATGATTCCAGTTTTCCATATGACAAAACCTCTTCCACAAGATCGTTACAATACTCCAGGCATAAAAATGGTAAACTTTGAATAGTAAACTGCTCATTAGAGATGCTAGACCTGATAAAATCAGACCTCAGAATTAGATTGGGATGCAAGGGGGGAAAGATGGCTGTTGAGAAGCCTAGATTACACAAAAAATTCAACAGTTAGAACAATTTAGACTTTCTGAACATTGTAGGACTGCTAGGTAAAATCAAGTGTCTTTTCTTTTGCCTTACATTTTTTCTTGAACTGATTCACTGAGCCAAACAGATTTTGTAATCAATATGTGAGTCTTCTTTCATATGAGAATTTCCACGAGGAGAGTAAAATTATCTTCTAACTAAAAAAAACTCCTGAACATCTGTAGCTTTTGAGTTTTTATACAAGAAGTAAGAAACCTCAGCACTGAAGCAGTTTTGTGCTTTGAAGCTGATGAAAATTGGTTCAGAGTAGTTTGTCCTTGTACTGCATTGTGGGTTTTTTCCAATTGAAATCATTATCAGAATTCCGATTTGTTTCATAAACTTTACATATGGTATTGCTTTGCATATGGTGTGCTTCATTTGGTCAAGGATAGGTTAATGATAAAATGGAAATGCTATTCAAGAATGAAAGCCAATCTACTTTTACCAGTCCGATTTTTAATATATGTGAAAGTTAACAAGCTAATTTTAAATATTCTACTAAAATGTCTTCTGTTTATCAGATAAACAAAAATATTACATTAGCTATTGTTTTGAGTATTGATAGCTTTTGAAAAATATAATTGCACAGTGAAAAGAACATCTCAGATAACAGTTTCCTTAAAAAGATTTTAAAATAGATAAATAGTGTATTTTGAATAGAATAGTTAATAGCAAATATGCTCGATTGGATCCTGTTATCATCAATTTATAGTTTAATAACATCAGAAGTGTAGCCTTTGCATGCCACTAAATTGGAGTTACATTCTATAAACACTGTACAGTCACAGAAAGTTCACAAACTAAGGGTAAGTCTCCAAAAGTAATTTGATACCAGAAGTGTGGACTAAAAGAAGTGAGAAGGATCATTTAAACTGAAAATATGATACTTAATTTGACAGTGACTTTGGTATAGTCAAGTGCAAGAATTAAAAAAACAGACTGAGACAGTTAGTGCACTGGGCCTAAAAAGATTACTTCAAAAGCTGTTGCATAAATCTGAGACAGAACTACATTGAAGAGACCAGAAATACAAGATAGTGATGGTAACATTGTAAAAAGGTGCTGGCTGTCTGCGTGTAGAGAAAGACTGTACGTATCCCTGAAGACAGGTACATAGCTAGGTGTTCAGAATTAGAGAGGGGGTTATGAAACCTATGAGTGACAGTTGTTGGTGACTATTTCAACATGTAATTATTCTTAGGCTAATAGGAAATTCCCTCCAACTGTTTTTATGCTAATGTTTTTATTTAAAATATTATTATTAAATTGAAAGTGGGAAAGCCTATTTAGAAATAGAGCAATTCTTTTTATCTCCTTTTTTTTAAATGCCTAATCTAGATGACATTCCCTCAGCGTTGCATACAATGAAATCTGTGCTTGTTCTTTATTGATGTCATCAGTTTAGTGACTTAATAAAAAGCTATTAACTTCTGCATCAGTCAAGGATTGCGAGATGCAATGTTTTCAATGCCTGCTAATACCAGTGGCAATTCCCACCACCTCAGTAGGTCACATCTACCTTGTCTTTTTATGTAATTATTCTCTAGAGAAAAGGGTGTGCAATTTCCTATGTATTTTAAAAACGAAGAAATGTTATGAAAGCTTTTAGTGATACCTATTGATACATTTTTGTATCTCTCTGTCTTTAACATTTGGGCATAACACTTCAAAATCTCCTTTCTTGATTTGAGATTCTTGTTATCATGACTTCAGTTAGACAGACAATAAAGGAAGAATGTTAACAACTGTGAATATTTGCATCTATAAAATTATCTCAGCTAGGTTTTAAGTGCATACTTCTCTGTTTAGAAAGAAGAAAAAAGTGATACTGGTTTTCAGGTTTCTGATGCTGTGATCTACTGAGAAGAGAAACAAGATAGACGTTACTGAAAATAGAAGGTGCAACACTGGTTTTATCTGTAAACAGTAATGCTGGAGTATAAGCAGTGTCTCAGAATAACCCTTACATCCTTCCTTACTGTACTTTTTTCTTTCATCTAGTGTCCTTACTTCCTCATGTCTTTCTTTTAAGTTGCTTGTTCCCTTGTCATACTACTCATCATACTACTCAAGACTGCAGTTGTGGGACCATGCAATGCTTCTTCACCAGAAAGCTTTGCTTTTTTAGCCAGGATCCATCACATTCTTCAGTATAGCTTGTGGAATCACAAAAAGCTAATTTGCACATAGGCATTTCTCACAAGATGCATTTACAGTCTGCAGTCTTCACAGTAAGTGATTTTCCTACCTCAAGGAAGCACACATTACTGGGAAGTGTTGTCTTTGAGCATCTGTTGTGGCTATAGCACACCAAGACAGAAAGTACAGAATCCAAGCACTGCTGGTTGAGTGTGTCTTAGATCAGCTGCACTGAACTTTGTCATTTTGCTGATTTGTCAGCAGTCACTGACATTTGCACCATTTTCCTTCCCCACAAGTCCTTTCAACTCCAGCAGGTCACTGGTAAGAAACACAAGACTGATTTCTTGATTCCAAGGTCCCTCTTGGGTCCCACGGAGCAGCTGTGCTCTGACTAGCCTTCAAGCCTTCACTTGTGCACCTCACCAAGCAGAAGTGAATCTGAAAGAAAAACAAAATAAAATGGAAGGGGAACTTTAAGGTACAAAGGTCAGTGCCACAGAGATGTCTTAAGCTTCAGCCCTGTTAGCACTGCCGCTTTCTGTCCCTGCTGTTTTGCCAACAGTGTTAGTACAATGCATTGTGTATCAGTAGCTTTATCTTTTAAGCTGTTTTGCAGAGGCTGTTCTTTAGAGACTTCTTCAGAGCTGCAGTCCCATTGCAAAATATATTTCGTAGCCTTTTTGCAGTCCTGGAGACTGCATCCTGAGCTAGCCTGTGTAGGAGAGTGATATAACTCTCAGAAATTATGGCTGCTCAGTCATCTCTATTGGTTCATTGGTGCATTGAAGAGAATCAAATTCTAGCTAATCTGTATGTGTCATCAGGATTGCTTGCTTCCATTTAACTGTGATATTAGAAGACTGCTGTACCAGCAATATTGATAGCTATAATTATGCAACACCAAGGATTGTGATAGAATGACCATGGCCAGAAAGCATACTGTAGCTTTTCCCTGTATATTTCTTGGCACGTCCCTAAATGGATGTTGGATTGGTGTCTTTAGTTCTGCTTAGGCAACCAAGTGTTCATACTGGCTGGTAAGACAAATGAAGAACATTTTAGACCTCTTACGCAGCCATGGTCCCACAGCTGTACCAGAGGGACCCAAATGAACTTGTAGTGGTATTAGGAGTATTCTGCTTTTCACCCTGCATCTTAGAAATTCCAAAAGTCTTTTAAGAAGGTTCTTTTCTGAAGATACTTGAAAAAACATAGCAGTGTTATGGATAAGAGGGAAAGTCCTCTCATCTGTTAATAGCTGGTTAAAAGATATCAAACAAAGTGATTAATTTTTCTCACTGGAGGGACATTAGCAGTCTGGTCCTGGATGGGTATATGGTACAGTTTGTACTATCCAGTACAGTTTGTACTATATTTGTTGCTAGAGATGGAGGTGATAACATTTGCTTACAGTACTGAAATATTCAGCATAATAAAAATGAAAGCCAAGTGCAAGCAGTAGCAGAAGACTGTCAGAGTACTGAGTGATCTTCAGCAATGTTTACATTGTGTTCTTTCATCCCAAAAGGAGGTAGTAAACTGGAATGGTGCGGAGAAGATAAATAAGAATGTCAGTTTTAAATTACTTCCTGATGAGGAATATGTAAAGAGACTAGAATGCTTCAGCCAGAACAAGAGATGATTAAAGAGGGAGGATGATAGAAGTAATTAAAATCATGAGAGGCATGGCAGAAGTGAATGGGCTGCTGTTATGCACAGTCTCATAATAAAAGAACTAGAGGACATTAAATAAAGTTATCATTACCCCAGAGCACGGGTTCAAACAATGACAGATTTTTGGAAGAAAAATGGAGTGAAGTGTATTAAAGTCAAAGATACCACATTTGCCTGCAGAGATCCTTGAGCTGCAAGTCCCTGGGAGCTGAGAGAGAATACCAGCAAAGTATTGCAATATGCTTGCCCTGTTCTTATGTTCTTTCCTCACCATTCACCAATTCCTGATTGTTTGACCTTGTCAGAGAAAGAATGATAGGGTAGGAAGTCCTTTAGTCTACTCTTAGTGTGCCTGTTCTACCCTACAATTTGATGACCATGGTGTCTTCCATTACAATTTTAACGTAGGCATTGTAAAAGGATTTTATGTATTTATCAAAGAAGATTATATAAGTATTTATTTGCCCTATAAAGATAATTGAGAGCAATACATAATCCTGGTTAAACCACTCTAGGTAAACTTTGAATTACTAGCTTGTTGACATGATAGTCTTTCATCACAGAATCTGTTTAAAGTATAAAATATGTCTTGGTCTGATTTTTCTTATGTTTTGTGTAAGATTCTGCTGAGACTAGTTGAGATTATGACCAATCTCTGTGAACATTCGGAAGGAAATATGCCTTCTGTCTTCATCACTGTCAGGAATTAGCAAGTACTAATTCCATGCATTTTAGTGGAAGTGGGGAATGATTCTTGCCAGCTATGCCAAATACAATGACAAAAAGAGAGATCATGGCCACTGAGCAATTAGCAGTAAAATTGGTTGTATTCCTAAATAGCTGTGAACTAATTATGTTTTGTAAAGGTCATGTCAGATATACTTCCCCAGCGCACTCCCCCGATCCACTTAGCGCTGAAATGCACTGCGTAGGAGAGCGGTTTGTACTGGACTAGCCCCGAAAAAGTCTCGACTCTGCTTGTGTAAACACATCTTACCTTGAAAGTTAAGTTTGCCTGGTGTTCAGTCCTTAGGTTCGATGTCTCATAGAAATCCCATTTACTGTAAGAATAACAAAGAATTTTTGGCTGAGGACAGATTGTAGAGGTATCAGTTGGCTTCATCACTATCAAGGAGTTAACAGAGAGGAAAGTAGGACAAACAAGTACATGGTTTCTGCCCGTGATTTCCATTTCATACATCTGTACCAAGGGCACAGATAGATCCACGCCATTGCAAAATTTGGACAATAACACGAGATCAGTTTTATCGTAGAGCACTTATTGGTTAGAAAACTGCTAAGATTTCTGCAGGAATGTGGTGCTTGCATAGTGTAATCATAAAAAGTGAGGCAACATTTTTTGGGCAAGGCAGAGTTTTGGAGACCTTTAAAAGTGAAAGCAAAAGCTGAAATTTGAATTTGATGAGGGGCAAGAGAAGAAGTATGAAAGCACTCAAGGTGATGTGTGAGAACAATGAGCAAGAAAACATGACTGCATTTTTATTAGATCAGAGCCAGATTAAGCATACCTTCTCAAAGAAGCAAGAAATGAGCAAACAGCAGAGTGAAGTCGTGAGACTTTTGTGAATGTCTTAGCTGAGATGATGGAATGTTCTTGCCCATCATCTTAGAGATGAAGATGGGTGTTTGAAATGGCACCAGAAAAAGTCACAGATAACCACCATTACACATTTAATGACGGATTAAAGGAAGGATTTTTTTAACAGTTCATAAACATATGTTTTTAATTTTAAATATCTTCTTCTTGATAACATTTTAACTAACTTTTCATTGTGAAAATTTATTTTTAGTTTTCTGTTGAATATATGTGAACGCTTTTCAGACAGCTCTTTCCTTAAAACCTTGGTCAGCTTCCTAAAAACTGGTTAAGTTCAGAAAAAACTATGCCAGCTTTTTCAGAATACGGTCTTGTGCTGTGTGTTTTTCATTCTCTGGAGGAACTAATATTTATTTTGTTTGCTTAGATGGGAAATAGGATTTTCTGGGGTTGACATTAGATAAAGCTGAATATGAATTTGTTCAAAGACAATGGCATGGCTCCAAGGTAGGTCATTCACCAGTTTCCCTGGAGGAATTAAGGGAAGCACGTTGCCAGACAGCAAGATTTATAAATAAACTAAATGCTTTGTGTAGATATACACAGTCTTGTCTTACAGAGGGATGTGGCGAGGCCCTGTCATGCCTATCTTGTGTATTCCCTGTGTCCTTTGCTGTTGGACTGAGCCTGTCTTCAGACAAGTAGAGCCAATTCATGAATTTATTTTTAAGAAATTATTTGCATTACTGTTATCTGACAGTGTTCCACTAAAATCGGCTTCAAAAATTAAAGCCTTAAGCACTGAAAGGCTTGTGGACAGCAGTGTATAACAAAACTGCAAAGTGGTTGTTAAGTGATCTTTAGTATTTAATCAATATTATTATGTTTAACAAAATATAGCAATCATGCAAGTCATGAAATAAGCATCTAAAAAGAATCGAACAGTGTGCCAGGCATGCTAGAGACAAGCATCGGTATGAGAAACTTTTAAATGCTATTTTAAACTTATTCAGTCATCTTGAGCTATTATATTAAGCTTACATATAAACATCAATAGATTTTGCCTCCACATATTTTGTACCATAACAGTCCAACCAAATGGAGCCTGAAGCCATGTAAGTAGTTGGAGAGGAGTTGTAGGGAAGCATGGAGCTAGAGGGAGGTGATGCCATTACAGCAATATAATAGAGTGAAGGCATTTATGATAATAATTTAGCAAGAGTTGCTGATAGCTGAAATATAGTATTTCATGAGCTGGGGAGATGACAAATATAAAGAAAACAAAAAATTGCCACAGGAGTTTTAGAAATGTTCAGTGATAAAAAGTAAGAACAACAGAAGAGGTTGTAAGTGATAAACAGGGTTCAAGACCATGATGAGTAAGAGATTTAGTACAGAGACAGTGGAATAGAAATGGAAAATAGATAAAAATCAATAAGAAAATTCATAGAGTCAGAATATTCTGAATACTTCTTAAAATTCACTTTTCATATTGATTATTGGTGCAGATACCACCGAAAGTTAAATACTTCAGGTTGCTCTTTGAGATTCCCTAGTTTTCATTGTCTCCACTGTCATGACAAGGAGAGAGGTTGTCCACAAGTTAAATTCACTGTTAAAATACAGTTTATCTACATGCAAATCTGAACAAAAGCATTTAGAAATCCCCATCTTAAAGGCAAATGTATGAAAATTACTGTAATTAGAGAATCATAGAGTGAATCATACAATGGTTTGGGTTTAAAGGGACCTTAAAGATCATCTCGTTCCAACTGCCTGGCATGGGCAGGGACACCTTCCACCAGACCAGGTTACTCAAAGCTGTATCCAGCCTGGCCTTGAACGCTGCCAGGGAGGGGGCAGCCACAGCTTCTCTGGGCAGCCTGTGCCAGTGCCTCACCACCTTCATAGGGAAGAATTTCTTCCTTATATCAAATCTAAACCTACCCGCTTTCAGTTTAAAGCCATTACCCCATGTCCTATAACTACATATCCTTCTAAAAAGTCCCTCTCCATCTTTCTTGTAGGCTCCTTTTAAGTAATGAAAGAAAGGCCACAATCAGGTCTCCCTGCAGCCTGCTCTTCCCCAGGCTGAACAGCCCCAACTCTCTCAGCCTTTCATTAGAGGAGAGGTGCTCCATCCTTCTGATCATTTTGGTGGCCCTCCTCCAGACCCGCTCCAACAGCTCCATGTCTTTCCTGTGCCAAGGGCTCCAGAGCTGGACGCAGGACTCCAGAGCAGAGCAGAGGGGCAGAATCCCCTCCCTCGACCTGCTGGCCACTCTGCTTTTGATGCAGCCCAGGATACGGCTGGCCTGCTGGGCTGCCAGCATACGTTGCTGAGTCTCAATATGCTTCTCATCAACCAGCACCTCCAAGTCTGTTTCCACAGGGCTGCTCTCAGTCCATTCTCCGTTGTATGATACGTGTGTCATCAATATACATGTAGAAAACTTAAAAGAAAAACATCTCATGGTCTAGAATGTGTGCAAACTGTGTGTTTAAATCCATGACGCGATCTCACAGGGTACCATGCAGCTTCATTTCTTGGTATCAGTCATCACAGCTATTGCAGTCAGAACAAGGTATGGTCAAAGGGAGGCTAGTTAAGCCAGGGTTTTATTTATTCATAGAGGTAGTTTGCACCCTGAAAAACAAGGACATGCATTTCAATTACTGTGTATTATTTTTATTTCATCTGTATATTATTTTTATTTCATTCAATTTTGAAATAAATTAGTTTTAAAGTAGGAGAGTAGATTTTGCAATAAATCATTTTAAAAAGCTGTTATATGGTGTCCTGCCCATTTGGTACTTAGTGTGTTATGGTTTAGGGGAAGAAAGAAAAAACAAACAAATAATTCACTTAATTACTTAAAAAAATATGCTTGCAGACTGACTATCAAATTTCCTTCATGACTTCCACAATCAAATGACTTTTTGCACTGTGAAATGTGAGATCAGTTACTCCTCTTTTAGTATTCATCCCAGCACATAAACTAGTCAGTTAGCTTGTATTTGTGAGTATTGATAATTATAGAATAATCACAGATGTTTGGACAGAGTATGTTTTCTACGCTCATTCTGCCCTCCCACAGTCCTCTTGCTTCTTGATGCATTTACTTCCAGGGAAATAAACAGCCCAAGATAGAAAACATGCGTTCTTCTGGTTTTGCTTTGAATTTATGGGAGGGACCAGGCATGGCAGTTGTTGAATATTTCTCATAAAATTGGTAAATAGATTTCATATTTAATAAATCAGTGAAAATGTTAGTTGTGCAAAATATTTGAAGTAAAATGTGTATGCATGCATTTAATATGGCTTTTTTGGATTTTATCATTCATTTTTAAAGCTTTCTCTTGTTTACTTTTCCGATAACCTGATTCTTTAATAAGATATACTAGCTAGCTGTGTGGTTTGTGTTTTTATTGGTAAAAGCTGATTTATTAGTCTGTAAAATAGCAAGAGGTAGCTGCCTTCACAAGTTTTTGTTTGGTTGTTTACTTAATATTCAGAATGTTACTGTTAATTTATGGCAGAGACTGTATATTTATGTCTTAAAATTCAAACCAATGGTAGGAACATGCAGAAACTTCAATTATAAATAATCCTCACTAAAATTCAATGAACTGTATGTGAATGGAAAAAAAATCTCATCTTTATTTCTATTCAGAGTAAAACTCTCAGATCTCTTTGTCAAGCATAAAAATTTGTAATTCTGATTGAAGCAAAATTACGGTATTTCAGAGAAGAAAAAATCTTCAAATTATAACTTGCCTCCTCTCTGTCCTGAAGGCCTGAGGGGTGTTAATTTCGGTGATTAACAATAAACATTCCAAAGAAATGCTGAACTCAAGTACGGCTTTTATGTATGTAGTATATAACCTTAAATCCTGGGCTTATTTTGGTTACATATCTCTGTAGAAAAAGTCAGAGAATAGCCACAAATAAAGAAATAGATGGCCATATTTATAATTGTGAAAATAATGTGGAAAGTTAGAGCAGTATGAAATAAACATTTGTAAGAACTTTAACTGCTACAAGAACTGCTGTGAATGATTTTGGGGTTTTTTTTCTTCTTCTTTTAATTGCTAAGTGATTTCTGGTTCATTTGTTCATATTCTTTTCACAGATCCATGTAGGATTTATAAAATTTTAAGAGAGTAGAGATGATAAGCACCAATAGTTATGCTGACACTGATCAGCAGGAAGCATTTTTTGCCTGGTGATTGATTCTGTAGGACTGCAGTTTTTATAAGCTTTGTGCTTCAACAGATTGAATGTATGTCAGTTAGTGGCATTACCACATTTTGGGATTTCTGCATAGTTTTGTCTGTAGCATGATGTTCTTTTTCTTATGTCAAATGCCTTATGAAAGTCACAAATCAAAATGCTAGTTGTAACAGTGGAGAACAGTGGTTCCTAACCACTCTGCCTTATAAAAAGGAGTGCCCCTTATGTAGTCAAATCTTGTGTCACATGTGAAAGGTTTCAGAACAAGGCTTTTTCAGATTTTCACAGTAATCAGTTCCTTTTCTAGATCCTTTGCAGGCAACATGCTTTTGTATCTTGAAAAACAGTTACTGTGTATTCCAGGCTAAATTGCCTGCGTGCTACTGATTATTCGTGTGCAGAAGGGCTCTGTATTGTATGCATAGTGAGTACAATAAATGGCATTTTATGCTTGTGCAAATAACTGTTTACACACAGTTTACCTCTCCGGGACTGTCACAGATTTCAACATTTAAACCAAAAGTCCTGCAAAAATCTTATAGCTAGTAAGACAGACATCATAGTCAATATAAAAATGGTTCCAGATAAGGATTATGTCCAACTTAAGCATATTTTACGTTCAGGTTTTCTAAAGCCCACCTGCTAGCAGAAAGTAGGACTTGGATTTTGGTGATGGAAGAGGATTGGAGAGACGTTTAGGCCATCAAGTAAGTTTAGTCATCCATGGATGTAAGCTGCTGGCAGCCAATGAGAGCCCATGGGTAAAATCAGAAGGACAACAGCAGAGAAATATTCAAAGAAAGCGGAGGGAAAGTGAGAGGAAGGTAGGAGCAGAGCAGCAGGGGAGGTGTGGGAAGATGATTGGACTTTGTAGTGAGAAAGGCCTTGAAAAGTGATCATGGACGTTTTAGCATAGGAGAGCTGGAGGTTCTGGTGAGCATCCTGGGGCAAGAGAAGTCTGGAATTCGAGGGCTCTCTCTAGCAAAAAGAAGGAGACTTTGAGTTCGGAGACAATAGGTGTGTGGAGCTGAAATATCTGAACCAGGAGGGTAGGAAAGTTCAAGCTTTTCGTGCAGGAGGAGAAAAGCTAAAAATCTCATTGGTGATTGAGTTGAGTGGCCTTAGTTTGGGGAAGGAACTGGATGCTTTTGGCATTGGAGTTTGGTGGAGAGCTTGAGACACAGTTAAAGCTTGGGACATGAGATGGGGAGTTAATGGGACATGGCTGCAGGCATTCACTTAGGATAAGTGCCATCATCACATAAACCTCTCTAGCAATATATGCTTTTTTCTTTGTTGGAATTAGAGATCTCATAGCTCATTTTAACGAGCAAATCTTTCAATTTAGCTATTGTATTAGTGTAACCAGAATATGAGGCTGCCTGATGTGCCTATGGGAGAAGGCTGGTGTTTACGCAAGAAGTTCGGGATGATACCTTGTTTGTGAAAGCAGTATGAAAACACTGTATCCTTGAAAAAAGTACAGAATGCTGGAAAATTTCTCCACCCTGTCATCAGGTCTCCAGATGACAACAAATTGAAGGAGCGGTTGGTAGACTAGGTGACGAGACTGCTATTCAGAGAGATCAAGACAGGCTGGAGAAATGGGCTGAAATAGCAAAGCAGATGCTTCCGCAGATAAAATCCTTTTCAGCAGGGCATGTATAAAGAAAATCAGAACAAGCTAGAACATGGAAAATATGATATGAAAGAGCATCTAGCAAACTACATTGGATTGTTGTTGGAATCCCACAGCAGTCTGTGTAGTTCAGAATGTTCATATGTTATTTGGAAAAGTGATACATATACATCGGATAAAGTTTATTAGTGATACTAAATTATTCAGTTCACTGATGATAGTAAATATGAACTTGATAGCTAACAGTTCTCTTGATCAGCAACATCAAGGAGGCTACAGAATGCACTTTCATCAGATCTGTGGAGGACAACAAATTGGGAGGACAGGTTGATGGACTCAGCAGCAGGGCTGCCATTCAGACAACCTAGACAGGCTGGAGAAATGTGCTGAAAGGAACCTTGTGAAATTCAACAAGGACAAATGCTGAGTCCTGCACCTGGGAAGGAAGAGCCCCTGGCAATGAGACAACCTGGGCACTGACGCCCTAGGGAGCAGCTCTCTGGAAAGGACCTGGGCATACTGATGGAGAGCAAGCTGAACATGAGCTGCCAGTGTGCCCTGGCAACAGAGAAGGCCAACAGCATCCTGGGCATTATAAACAGGAGGATAATGTATGAACAGCAGTAGATGAGGGAAGTTTTTGTCCCCTGCTACTCAGGAGACCACATCTAAAATACTGCAGTTTTGCCCTCCCCCTACCCCAATACAACAAAGACAGCAGTAAATTGTAGCAGGTTTAGCAGAGGGACATCAGGATGCTCAGGGGCCTGGGGCACCAGTCATGTGAACAGAGGCTGAGGGAACTGGCTTGTTCAGTCTGGAGAAGGTTAGGCTTTGGTAGCATCTCCAGGCAGCCTTACCATACCTATAAGGAGACCATCAAGAGGACAGACCAGCTGTTCACAGTGGTGCATTGTTAGGAGGATAAGTGATAATGGATATGAGACGTTCAGACTGCAAGTAAAGAGAACACTTTCATCATGAGGAAGACAAGTGGTAGAGCAGTTGCCCACAGAGGCTATGCAATCTACATAATAATAATGTAAATTAGCTGTTGCCACTTAAAGAAAGAGATCTGGGTAATACTGTGATTAGTTTTCTGAAAACATTCAATGCACAGCTATAGTCAAAAGGTAAACAGGAATTATTATTAAGAATATAACAAAATGGGAAACATTATGTCATTGTCTAGATTTCTGGTGATCCCACATCTCCAATTTTGCATATAATTTTAGATTACATCATCTCAAAGAAGGATAAAGCACAGTGAAAAATAATACGGAAATTATGATCTGAGGTATGGAAGCTTTTCCATACAAAGGAAATTTACAGGTTTTCTGTTTGGAAAGAATATTACAGAAGACAGATACAAGAGGTCTATAAAATTATGAATGGCATAAAGATGTTTTAGGAAAGATTGTTCACTGTCTCTCAGAGGCATTCTTGCATTAGCAGTTATGTTAGCTGTAATAGATAGGGCAAACCAATTGGCACCAAGGGCCAGATGTCCATGTTTGCATTTTAGGGAACAGGGGCAACTTACTTCCAATCCCAAGGGCTAAAGGCCCATTAGTGGTTGAAGCATATTACTGGAACACATCAGAGCTCTTGGAGCTCCTCTTCTGGTTTGGTTTCATCTGAAGGGAAATCAATTTATTTGCTGTAAGACTCCTCCACCAAGGGACGCACAGCGCAGTAAGTGGAGGCAATATGAGATCTGGTTCTAAAGTATGGACAGACACTAGTAAGGAAAGAAAGTCCTATCAATACCATTTTAAGGCATTGTTCTGAGTACAGCTTCCAAAGCACTAGGGTCCTAAGTTGGTGGAAGGGCAGATGTGGGAAGGTGTCGGTCTCTACTTGGCTTTTTTATTACAGTCTTTCAGTAGCTCTATCTACCTGCTGCAGCTCAATCAGAAAGAAGAGACTGCGTCAAAATGATCTTGGTACATCTGATTACCTAAGAACACTTGTTCATAGGTAATTTAATTTTACATGAGCACTAGTAATGTAAATGGTTATTACAGCTTGCATAAATGCTTATAAATATCTCAAGGGTGGGTGTCAGGAGGATGGGGCCAAGCTCTTTTCAGTGGTGCCCAGTGACAGGACAAGGGGCAATGGGCACAAACTGAAGCACAGGAAGTTCCGTCTGAACATG
>Ga0065711_1036906_pt1 | contig 20434 bp, 16 predicted proteins | sample Hoacrofraction12_FD_59098 | JGI IMG/M metagenome (GOLD analysis project Ga0065711, IMG submission 59098) | Hoatzin crop microbial communities from Cojedes, Venezuela - Epithelial fraction 12 v2 (version 2) | ecosystem: Host-associated > Birds > Digestive system > Esophagus > Crop | place...
CTTCCCTCTGAGGGTGATGGAGCACTGGAACAGGCTGCCCAGGGAGGTTGTGGAGTCTCCTTCTCTGGAGATATTCAAGACCCGCGTGGACAAGGTCCTGTGCAGCCTGCTGTAGGTGACCTTGCTTCAGCAGGAGGGTTGGACTAGATGACCCACAGAGGTCCCTTCCAACCCCTACTATTCTGTGAATCAGTGATGATAGTACAGGTAATACCGTAAGTTTCTCTCTTGCCTTCCTTTTCAAAGCTAAGCTCTGACTGAGCAAATGAAATTAAGAGCCCAGCCTGTAACACGCCTGGCGTTTAAGCCAAACCAAGAGAACAGTGTTGTCAGCAGAAGCCTCCATGTGCTTACAGCTAAGCACATGTGAGTACAGCTGCAGAATTAGGACCTCATTATGACAAATTTATCTAAAACAAATCATCTTTGATACCAGCAATAAAATTACCATGTCCATCCTGCAAGTCAGCGTTACATTCCCAGGGAACCATTTCCTGCAAACCAAAAGCGCAAGTCCCCCTCTTGTGGCAATACTTTATTAGTGCTGCCAGAAAAGCACTATACCATGCTCACGATACATGTTGGTACACCCAAATATGTTCTTATGACTACATTTTCATAACACTGTAAAACACATTAGAAAGAAAATATAGTCTTTTATTAGTACTCTTACTGGAGTGACTTGACAAGAAGCATCACAAAAGTTTGTGCATGAGCAAGTAGGAAAAAATAAAAATTCTGCAAACAAGATGACTTGAATACTGAAGATGAGAGGCAATCAAAACATAAATGTCAGATTTGAGCCTCAACAGCTTTTTTTTTTAAAAAAAAACCCCAGGAAAATATAGATTTCATAACAAAGGAAAAAATTACTTATGTTAAATTTCATTAACTCCTCTAGCTGGTAAATAGCTAAGTGGCACTGCTCTTACCAGGGATTCTGCTGACTGCAGAAATTAAAAGCTTGTATTGAAGACTCAGCTCCAAATCTTCTTCTACTCTAACTCTCACAATAAAAAAATCTCTGTTCACTGCGAGAACTGAGGAGACAAACTTCACTCACTTTCTTTTCTCACTGTGAGAAAAGAAGGAAAGAAAGATTGCAGATCTATACACTGTTTGAAGTAGGAGCAGTTGTTGAATTTTCAAAAAAAGGTGGCAAAACTTATTTTCATTACTGATAAAGAAGACAAATTTCAGATGCTCTGAAGGATTTTTAAGTAACAAACAGGTGTACGAAGTGGAGAACACTGTAAGCAGACAGGCTACCAGGGTAACAAAACCAGGATTTTAGTACAATCTGGTACAATCCGTGAGCTGCTGCTAAACCTTCCCTGTTTCTCCCGTCTCTGTAGATGCCCGTTTACTGTACCCGTGCTCTAGGGCCCCAACACCAGTTAAGGCTCTAGGTGTTACTCTGTCACAGAAGATGTCAGAGGTAGATGTTCTGGTTCCATTTACATTTGAGTTCCCCTGTAACTAAAGTCAGTACAATCTACATCTACATTCTGTTTAAATAAAATAAACCATCAAAACAAAGACCAATTCAGTTCCGATGGAGGGAAAACAGCCGCATATTTTCAGTTCACAATAGGTTTAACTCTGAGAATACAAAGATACTCACATCATAGTTCTGAGCCAGATACATTCCAACCACATTGCCAAGAGTAAAACCAAGCTAAAAAGGAAGAAAGGGAGAAAAGAATAGTTAGCATCAAAAGCATATTGGTTAAACAAAAAAAAAGGCAACATTCATAGAATCATGGAATGGTTTGGGTTGGAATGGACCTTAAAGACCACCTGGTTCCAACGCCCACTGCCACGGGCAGGGACACCTTCCACTAGAGCAAGTTGCTCAGAGCTCCATCCAGCCTGGCCTTGAACACTTCCAGGGAGGGGGCAGCCACAACTTTTCTGGGCAACCTGTGCCAGTGCCTCACCACCGTCATAGTGAAAAATTTCTTTCTTATATCTAATCTAAAGCTACCCTCTTTCAGCTTGAAGCCATTAACCCTTTTCCTACCGCTCCATGCCCTTGTAAAAAGCCCCTCTTCAGCTTTCTTGCAGGCCCCATTCAGGTACTGGCAGGCTGCTGTAAGGTCTCCCCAGAGCCTTCTCTTCTTCAGGCTGAACAGCCCTGACTCTCCCAGCCTTTACCCATATTGCAAGTCATGTGAAGGTTAAAGAATTTCCATTCCATTCCTACTTAATTTCCCACCTTTCTTCCGGAGAGGTGCAATTTTAGTTATCTTCTTCACCAAGAAAACCTTACCATCATTTCCAAAATACAGCGCAGTTGTGTTTTCAATATACATCCCCAAGACTCTTTGCATCAGGCTATGATCATCCTTGTAAAATTCTCTGCACGCCCACAAAGGCAGTAACTCCTATAAAAATGGGGGAGATAGCAGCAGGGACCTACATATCACAGAGCTCTTGGTCCATGCTGGGAAAGCCTAAAGCAACACCCCACTAAAACAATGCTCAATGCTGGAGAGAGAGCTGCTTCAGCAGGGGGGTTGGACCAGATGACCCACAGAGGTCCCTTCCAACCTCTACCATTCTGTGATTCTGTAACACACGTATACAAAGACATAACACATTAATATCAAATAAAAAAAAACAGGTTCACAAGCCTGAAAGTCAGAACAGAGGCTCTGACTGCAAAAACATCCCAGTCTCACTCTAAAAGTTTTAAGAGTAGAGCTCCTCCATCAACTTAAATTGATGTAAACCTGTTACTCCTCTTCTGCAACAACTAACAACTGTGCACCTTCCAGACCTCTTCGACCCCAAGAGACCAGTTTTCAGCCAAATCCACTCTGATCTAGGGGCTCCTCTACAGCAGGAAAGCAGTGTTGGTTAGAAGCAGGGCACAACCTCTTTTGACAACTGCGCAAACTCATGGTTGCTGAAGGGTGTAAATGAAAATGCACCCTGAAAGGAGAGCAGGAGCAAAACAGAAGCACACTTCCTGGCCCAGACCCTGCTTGCAAACTGAGGAAAATCCTCAAGCATAACAACACATTTGGAGCAAAAGAAATTCCTCTCTTCAAAGGCAGGAGATGAGATTTTCATTCGACAACTCCCCAAGATCCTAGATCTTATTTTTCTTGTTATGTTTCATAAGTACATCCTATACCATGTAAGCTTATTTGCGTATTTTGGAAGGGGACACTACTAATATTGTGCCTTCATTCATTGTCAGTAGACAAATCGCTCTCTACGACAGCTGAGGCCAGTTCCATTTAAGAAAATTGTTATTGCTTACAGTCACTGCTGTCAAAATAAGAATATTTTAAGAAAAATAAAACCACTGTCTAAAATAACAACTTTGCCATACTGACTAGACATTTTTTCCATGCCCAAAGCAGGATACAGTACAGCTCATCTTTTCAGTGATTCAGACTCTGTAAGCATCACTGGTGAAAAGCTAGCTACAGAAAACTAAAATTGATTTAAAACTGCCAAATGAACCACGACTGCAAGTTACTTTAGTATTTTCTTAAATAGATTTTGGTCTTAGCTTTAACAGTTGAAGAAAAAGTAGAGTTATTTTTATGTTTACTTCACTGCTTATCATTTCCTCTTGTGGTTTTAATTATCAGTTAAAAAAGTACTCTGAGAGGTATTAACAAACATTGCACTGATGTAAACCAGACTTGTGATTCCTCTTAATGCAGAGCATAATTCTAGCAGAGGACAATTTCCTGTATCTTTAGCACTGAGAGCCCACCTGAAAACACAATTCTGGTCCTTGTTTATTAGCAGTTTTCTAGGCTTTCACCCTAGAATATTTCCAAAGACGAGACAACTATCATTCTGCTGTGCAACTAAGACTTACTCGGTACAGACAGTACTGACATCAGTACTCCCTTTACATGTACTTTTTATTGAAAAGTCTAGCACTGCATTCAAGAGCAATCTACCCAGTTACATTTACTTTTATAGTTGACAATTCAAGCAGAGGGAAACATTTCACTATTTCAACTTCAGTTATGCGGATAGCAAAACACAGAGCCAATTAAAATATGCATGTTAACTAGGACCACAGGGCTGATGAGAGTTCAGGGTCTTCCAGTTTCTACCCAGCATATCAAGTTGCATTTTAAACAAATGCTTATTTTATGCTTAACTCTGGAGAGCAAAAATAAATGGTTTGCAAGATTATCCCTTTATCTCCTCGTTACAGCCCTAACGAGGGAGAGCAAGAGTCAAATACCCAGTCTACACCCAAAGAAGGAAGAAACCCAGAATTACTATACCTTTCTTCTAACTTTCAGGTGCTAATCAAGAAGTCATGATTAATAACAGGTTTTCATCTATCAACCACAACAAAAAAACATTAGTAGCAAGCAACAGAATCGATAAATACAGAAACTCAGAGTGGCTAAGCGTATCTACTCCTACTGTGTGTTTCCAGTGGAGTGGAGAGACTATAAAAGACAGCTACAGAAATGATGGAGGCTTTCATACTTGTTATTGCATCTTATTTTGAAGTCGAGATAAGAAATAGGCCTTATTTACTCATTCCATGGAAACACGCGAGACTCTCCCAACTTATAATAGCCCACCTCTTCTTGTTCTGTATCGGCACTTGGTATGAAACTTCTTAGCCAGCTAAATCACTCTTCTCCCAATAAAAGATGAAAGAATATCACTTATGGTTGGCACTTACTGGGACATAGCGGAAAAAGCATCCCTCACTTCGCTAGAGTGAAAAAAGGGGGGACTACAGCAGAAACCAGCACCTTTTTTGGTCAGGTAATTTATTTCCACACTTGGCAGTAAAAATACCAGTGTCAATTAAGTATTTAAGAGTAGCCAGGCACCTAACTTCAGACACCCAGAAGAGTTAGGGGAACATAAAGGAATATTAAAAGGAGAAGAGTACAAAAAACATTCAGCCTACTAATTCTGCTGTTGCAGGGGGATTTAATGCAAGGCAGTCAGGAAACGTGACCCCTCGCCTTCCCTTCTATCTATAAAAAACCCCCATCTCCACAGACGAGTTTTTAAGGGCGCACAAAATAGCACGGACCGAAAGCCCCCGCTCTCACCAGAGGAGGGAGGTACACACGCTAACACAGGGAAACCCGAGCAGCAGGAGGACATCACCGTGAGCAAGCAAAACCTGCCCAATCTCCAAGGCAAATTAAGGGCACGGCTGGGAGTTAAAAAAAACAAGGCGGGAGCTCCCCACCCTCAGAGCAGCCGCAAGGCCCAGCTCTGCGGGGAGTGGGAACAACCCGGCCGCGCACGGCGGTACCGAAATGGGCGGCGAGGGTCGGGGCAGGCCTGCAGGAGCCGGGAAGGGAAACCGCCCGAGGCCGCACCCGCAGCGACGCTGCGCTGCCGGAGACCTCAAACCGAGCGCGGTCGCCCCGTGTGAGCAGCTTCACGGCCCGGGGCGGAGGGGAGGCCGCGGCCAGTCCCCCGGGCAGGGGAAGGCCGCCCGCCCGCTGGGCGGGCGCGGGTGCGGACGGTGACGGCACACAGCGACTTTCCTCCCCTCGCCGAGGAGCGGCCTCGCCGCCGCCGCCCGCCTCGCTCCGCCCCGCCGTGAAATGGCCGCCCCGCGGAGCCTTACCAAGAACTGCAGCATGGCGCCCGCCTGCCTGCTTCCCTGCCTCCCTCCCTGCCGGGGAAGTCAGGCGGGCGGCGGAGGCTCCGCTTCCGGGTGCCGGCCCGCCCTCACCGCTGCCGCGGGGAGGGATGAGCCCGGCGCCGCCCGCCCGCGCCCCTCGGGCCTGGGACTCCTCCTTCGGAGAGCGATGCGCGGGGCGGCGGCTCCCGCCCGCTCGGGATGAGGAACAGCCCCGGGCCGTCTCCTAAGGCGGGGAGGCGCCTGGTGCCGGGCATCGAGCCCGCCGCTCCCCAGGGGCTGCCGAACGGTTAAAGGAGGATTTTAAGGTCAAGCCGTGGTCTTCCAGGGAAGATCAGGGGAACTAGGCACCTAGATGCTGCCAAAATCCGTTATGGTTGCCCCCTGGCTCAGCGCTTGGGAAGTCCGATAGCCTCCCATGCTGGAGAAGGCTGGGAGAAAGGGTTTCCTTCTTTTATCTTTCCCCTTCTGTACTCGGCGCTCGCTAGAGCGCATGTCGGGTACCCACGGCCAGGTCACAGAATCACAGAATGGTCGGGGTTGGAAGGAACCTCTGTGGGTCACCCAGTCCAACCCTCCTGCCGAAGCAGGGTCACCCAGAGCAGGCTGCACAAGACCTTGTCCAGGCGGGTCTTGAATATCTCCAGAGAAGGAAACTCCACAGCCTCCCTGGGCAGCCTGTGCCAAGGCTCCGTCACCCTCAGAGGGAAGAAGTTCTTCCTCATGTTCAGACAGAACTTCCTCTGCTTCAGTTTGTGCCCGTTGCCCCTTGTCCTGTCGCTGGGCACTACTGAAACGAGTTTGGCCCCATCCTCCTGACACCCACCCTTCAGATATTTATAAGCATTTCTAAGGTCCCCTTGCAGCCTTCTCTTCTTCAGGCTGAACAAGCCCAGCTCCCTCAGCCTCTCCTCATAGCAGAGATGTTCCAGTCCCCTCACCATCCTTGTAGCCCAAGGGGCCCCAGCATAGGAACGACTTGGACAAACTGGAGGGAAGCTCAGCAGACGGGCTGCGGAGCTGGTCAGGGCTGGAGACCTCCCCGCGAGGAGAGGCTGAAGGAGCAGGGCTCATTCAGCAATGCCGGGGGGGCCGAACAGCAACCCTGGGGCCTGCGAGGGGGTACGGGGCTGGTGGAGCCAAGCTCTGCTCCCTTGAGCGTGACGGGGGGATGAAAGACAGCAGGCACCAGGTGAAACGAGAGGGCTGGGCTGGGTTTAAGGATGGGCGGGGTTTAAGGACAGGCTGTTTTGTCACTTGGAGGGCAGGCAGTTGGGCAGATTGCCCAGGGAGATTGCGCTGTCCCCACCTTTGGAGGTTTTCAAGACCTGGCTGGGTTAATCCCTGAACGCTCCTTCTAAACTCAGAGCTGACCGTTGCCCTGAGTAGGAGGTTGGGCTGGGGACTCCCCGAGGCCTCCTCCCGCCAGAATCGTCCTGTGATCCCACAAGAGCTTTCAAAAAACCTGCGTTCCCTTTTTTTTGCTAGCACAATTAGAAAATGAAGAGTAGTTGTCCTTTGTGCAACAAGGTTTCTTTTAATGGCTCCACTTAATTAACTGGGATCTGGGCAGTAAATACCAGTTAGGGCGATTTCTCCTGCTGAAAGTCACTAAGAGACTGGAGATTCTATTGCAGTGTATTACAAATCTCTTTTTCACATACCACTTCAGATTTAAAAAAAAACAAAACCAAACAAACACATGGCTATTGTGGAAATATTAGGCAACTGTACCCTGAAACCAAGTTAACTCAGACTAAGCCTCTGTTCCCAGAAAGCTCAAAAGCTCCGTCTGATAGAAAACCTGTAGCTTCCTGCCTTTCTGGGGCAGGGTACCTCGATGAGGTGAAGAAGTCTCTTCTACCCATTCTAGGAAAGGAAGCACAGAAAGATACTAAGTAACTTATTTTTTGTTTCTGGTGATACTGTAGTGAGGAGCTGGGCTTGAGACAACTTTCTGCTGCGTTTCAGGCTATCCCAAAGCTTCTGCGTTGTGCTTCCCTCCCTGGGCCAGAGCTGACACCTGGAAATGGCACGCAGAGGTTTGGATGGACGTGGCGCAAGAGCCAGTGTTGGGACTCCTTACCTTCTGGAACGGCGCTCCCAGGAGTCTCGAAAATTAGTTTAATTCTGGAAACAGGAACAAATCACTTGGTGATACCTGTTTTCCTAATGCTGAGGCCTTCTACACATGTGCGGGATCAGAGCGCTGAGATAATATTACAGAGTCCAGCCTGAGCACGTCAGAAATTAGTAGGTGCAAACAAGGCTTTTAGTAACAATAATGCCTCCACACTATCACCACCGGGAGATAAGGCTTTTTCCTGTTTTCTGCTCACTATAAATTTTGTTATTATGCGTAGACTACAGTGAGTACAACATCTGTTAGACAGTCTTGGCTCAACAGTACTGTACACAGTTGTTTTCTTACAGGCCATGTATTTCCTTTGTGACATTTAATGGGCATCCAAAAAAAATTTTTTCCTTTAAAGTAAATCCATTCCGTTTACATCAGCCAACGCTGAATCATTTTGAGTTAGAGACTGTAGAGGGTGGGTATGGTAGATGGCATATGTTATTGGAAGGAAGAGCTCAGTCCGACAGCTATAAATGCAACTATTGTGCTTTATAACTGGGGGAGGGGAAGAAACAACCCTGCTTCTTTTGAGGTTCCCCTGAATATGCCTTTACCTCAGACCAGAGAGTTTCATAAGCAGGCAGCGTTTACTCCAGGCTGGTTGGAGTGCATTTATTTGATCTTGAAGAAGAGAAGGAATCAGGAAGAGGTACACAAGACTCCATGTCTCCAACACCACTGATGCTATTCTGGGCAATGTTCAGGGGGTGGAAGGAGTCCGTTGTGCTACGTGGCACCAGTTTTGTTTTGCCTGCTTGGGGACAGGCTGGTAACATGGCCTGCTTTTCATTTCCTTTGCTTTATACATTCCCTGCTTGTCCTGCCAGAGGAAGATACAAGTCATAATCCTTCTCACACCAGGGGCTCAAGACTGTCTGGGTCTTCTTTACAGTAGCTCTTGCAGCTTCTTCTCTTGTAGCTACCAGCTGTTGCCATAGAGATTGGTAACAGCATGTGGAGGATGAGGACGGGATGAGGAGCAGCAGCCCAAATGGGAGTGCACTGAGCCTGTGTGATACCGAGCTGGCTGCACTTGGCTGACTGCCCCAGGAAAACCTGGGCTCAGCGAGACTGACAACTGATTTTCAGCACCTTTGCTTTACCTCCTTCCACCTTGCCATCACACACTTATGTTTTAGGAAATGGAGTCTTTTGTGTGGGGAAACAACAGGTCCGAATCCAGAAGTGTGAGTATCTGCAGAGTAAAGAAGAATGTAAAATTCACAGGGCACCGGTGAGATCCCAGGGGCTACTGCACACATGCAGTCAAAACCAAAACTGAAATGCTGAATATCAACTACAGTGAGTTCTTCAGTCACCTGCGAAAGAGACATACTGATACTCTGATAATTTTGAAAAATAAGTATGTGCAGGCTAGTTGTAAAGGCCACAGTAATACCCGTACATACAATAAACAACATCTTTGAAAACAGATTGTCCCTTGTGACCAACAATCTTGGAGAGTCAGCTGCTTAAAATGAGTAAGGTTGGAAAACTTGTCTTTCTAACTGAGATAGGGACAAAAAAGGTATGATTTTTAATATGTTTGCTGCTGGAGAAGACTTTCTTGATGTTATCTACTTTAGCCGGGTGCTCTACAAGTATAGTCAAGCCCACGAGGTACACAGAAAGCTTGTTTGTCAGGAAGTACTGGCTATTGTACATTCTTCTCAATTGCTAAGTCACATTTGAAAATGCATTCATGTTGATTTAATATTGTTTTCAACACGTGTGTGCGGGTGTATATATACTCTATGGAACATGAGAATCCCTTTCTTAAAGGATAGTATTTAATTTACCCTGGTTTTTACAATAAGTTTGAGGATGTATGAATATACCAGGACAAGACAGTTCTGTATGTTAGGCCCAGTGAAAAAGAAGGGTGTTATGCCATTATATGAAGATAAATGCTAACGAAGAAGAACTTGTACTCTTATATCCACATAAATCTATGGGCCCAGACAGAATCCACCCCAGGGTGTTAAGAGAAGGGGCTGACATTATTGCAAGGTTGAAAAGTCGTGGGGATGAGGGGATATCCCTGATGGCTGGAAGAGGGCAAATGTCATACCTATCTACAAGCAGGGCCCAAAAGAGAGCCTAGGAAACTACAGGCCCGTTAGTCTTGCTTCAGTCCCTGGCAAAGTAATGGAACGAGTCCTCCTAGAAACGATTACAAACCAAATAAAGCAGGTGATTGGGAAAAGCCAGCACAGATTTACCAAAGGCAAATCACGCCTGACAAACCTGGTCACCTTCTACAGCAAAATAACATTTTCGCTTGACATGGGGAGAGCAGTGGATGCTGTTTACTTGGACTTCAACAAAGCCTTTGACACTGTTTCCCACAGCCTTCTCCTGGACGAACTGGCAAGATACAGACTGGATGGGTGGTTTGTGAGAGGGGTAGGAAGTTGGCTCACAGGCTGCACTCAAAGGGTGGTGATCAATGGTTTTGCAGGAAAGACTGCCGAAGTTGAGTCTTTTCTCCCTGGAGAAGAGAAGGCTCAGGGGACACCTCATCACAGTATTCCAGTACTTAACGGACAGATGCAAAGAGGTTCTCTCTTCGCATGAAGCTACATGGAAAAGACAAGCAACAATGGGTACAAGTTGCAATGGGAGAAGTTTCATCTCAAAATAAGAAATAAATTTTTTTGTAGTGAGAGCAATCAGTCACTGGAACAACCTTTCCAGGGACATGGTAAAGTCCCCATAACCGGAAGTTTTCAAGATGTGATTGAACAGGATACTAGATACTCGCATCTAGGTTCCCTTTCCCACAAACGGTTGGACCCAATGATATTTTAAGGTCCCTTCCAACCTGGGCTGTTCCATGATTCTGTGATACTAGAAGGGACTTATGTCCCAGACTGTACAGGTACTTTCTCCACAAACATTTGACCCAGTGAGCAGTCAAGCGGTGATCTTCTCACTCTTCCTTCCAACTTGCTTTTTCTATATTGTCAGTAAATATGTTATTATTGACCTGAAAGCAGCCACAATAAAAGCTTTGATGTGAATACTTGTGTATTGCGTTGCAAATGTTTGAGAGTTAATTTGAATAAAATAGTAGTATTGATGATTTAGCCATGATGAGGATGTAAAGCAAGGCAAGATTGGTAGGGGAGGAACAGTATTTTAGTAGTCTAACTGATATCGTGAGGGAAAATGACAAGTTGTTGGTCACAGGATATAAACACTGATTAAAAAAAGGTATTCTTCTTGTAGCTTCCCGGAAGCTAATACACAACGTTGAATATAAGCCCTCGGGATGCATGAATTTAAGTGTCCTCTTAATCCTACTCTTCATTTCCGATGTATAGCTGAAGAGGGGAGTGGAAATCAGAATTCCTTGAGCTACAGATTCTGAAAAATAAACACCAGATGGAGCCAGAAAACCACATATTAAAATTTCTGTTTACCTTTTATTATGTTTAATCCTTAGATTTTGGGTTCAGTTCTGACAATTTGCTTTTCTTTGCCTTAGTAAAATATCTTTTAAATAATCTGTGATGTGGTTGAATAGTTTCTGAGGAGCTGTACTTGTCCAGAACTTTTTTTGTCATGCCATGGAGACATGCACCATTTTTGTACACAGTAGATACAGAACGTATTATACACATAGTATGTATAGAACAATATGAAATAAGAAATCAGAATTGCAGGGCAATCAGCTTATCAAAAACTTATCAGAATTTACCACTTTTAAATATACAAAGTATAATTGCCTGCCTGAAAGAAGCTATTTAGCCTTTCAGTTCGCATCTCCTCAAATCTTTTCCAGTGGAGGTGAAGTTTATTGTTAATTTAAACCTGTTGAAAACATCTCTCTCAAAATAACTTCTACTCCCTCCTCTGTCCTCTTAGATGCTGTATCCCAAATATCCTCTGGACTTCTCTGATTAATAGCCTAATATATTTTTCACAGAATATCAGAAGGCATCACTGACTCGCTATGTCAGTCTGAAGTTGTTTAAGGCAAAGTTTTCCAATGTAGTGACTGACTAGAAGAGACAGTGTTTTGACGGTGGTTCATATTGACTCTTTTTAAGTCTAATTTTTACACAGAGCACTATGAGAATCAAAGATAAATCCTGACACCACAAAACAGACGGTTGACCTAGTTCAATACAGAAAAAAAAAAGTGAAAAAAAGTGTCAAATCATTTACTTTATAAAAATGGAGGTTTTTTTCAGAAAAAAAGAAATTACATTTTCCTCACAATGTGCATGAAAGTATTACCGTCTTCTTTATGCTAGCTATACGCTGGAGTCTGCCCAGTTCTGTGTGAGCAATTTGTCAGGAGTGGAGAGAGCAGCTTAGCTCTTCCTATCAGCCCTTGGACAACCTTGCTCCTCTCTGCTGCCCTGGTGACAATGGGCCAGCACCAGAGCCACAGCTGGAACAGGGAGACTCTGTCAGACACCACCTGGGCCAGGGGGCTCCAGAGTGAATGCCAGAGCTCTTTCTTGTCCTAAAAAGTTCTCTTTTCCAGAGAAAGGGAAACTTTAGAGCATGAGGAGTGTAAGCCCCAGGGGAAACAGAAGAGAGAACCTACAGAAGGTCTCTGAGCAGCAGGGCTGAAGGGCAGCATAACTCACCAGTTGGAGCTGAGGGGTCTGTCACTGTCCTGGAGTGACATAACAACGCAAGAGCCTGGCCTAGCTTCATTGAAGACAATAATAAATAGTAACAAAATGGGAAATTGGTCCTCATTCTCGTGGCGTGGTCTGATATTGGATGTCCTAATTCAGCCTGTGAACCTAAAAATCTAGGACTTGCTCCTTTTTAGAGGGACACCATAAGTTGCTTGGCACAAAGGAAGAGACTCAGAGGGACTTGAGAAATAGCTAGAAAGCTCAAAATACCAGATGAATTTTCTTTGTGTACGAAGTAATAATAATGAGATGCTCCTAAAACAAACCAACCCCATAAATTTCAAAAAAATACTTTGAATGAAAAAAAAAAAAAAATTAACCATACTTCTTTTTCTTGTAGGTGGATAAAAATGCATTTCCTGACCAGTTCAGCCATTCTTTCCACCCTAGCACTGCAACTTATTTCTGCATTTCCACAAAAGAATATCTACAAACTCTATCTATGAATTTATCATATACCTTAGAATTACCTTACCCAGTGATTTACATAGCCTACAGATGGTTCTAACTTACCTGCTTAATACCTGATGACACACCTCAGTGCTCTGGTTTCCTTCATGTCAGCAGCTCTACTTTATCCTTCTCTTTCCATTCCTTCAATACAGATTTATGTACAGGCAACTTACAACAGAACTTGGCTCACTTAGCTTTCAACTGTTTCACCATGAGGTTGGTCAGGCAGTGGAGCATGTTAACCAGGCAGGTTGTGCCATCTCCATCCCTAGACATCTTCAAGACTCAGCTGCATAAAGCTCTGAGCAACCTGGTCTAAGCTCAGAGCTGCTGCTTGGAAGTGGAGGTTGGACTACAGACCTTCTGAGGACACTTCCCACTTGAATTATCCTAACCTATGATTTTAATATGCTTTCTGTTTATATCCAATCATTCATTTCTTCTTCCTTTTGATGGAGGAAACAGATTTTTCAGTCTTGCCAAGCCTTGCTTCCGAAAATCATGAAATAACCATCTACCCTGCCAGGCAAAGTAGAAACCTGTCCAGTAAAAGTTCCAGTGTACAAAGGAAGAAAAACCTAAAACCCGAAAGGTCATAGTTTCAAGTTTGTGCCCTGAAACTACAAGATCTAGACATGTTCTCTGAACAACTCCTTCCCCAGCCAAATGAGGTGTTCCCATGATCACATGCCCCTGGGACAAGGAATTCAAAAACTCTGAAGGATGAGTCAGGCAAGAAATTATTAAGCAATGATAACTTTCAGCTCTAGCTGCTGGGCTATGGCCTGAGAAGGGCAATAATATGAGAAGGACCTTAATTCTCCTGTGGTCACAGAGAGGCATAATTGCATGAGCAGATAATAGATGTGTCACGAATTCCTCCCTGTGCCAGACCTGCAGAAGGCATGAGTGCCAGCCATGGAGATTCAATTGGCAGTTTCAAGCTGTGGCTGTGCATGGAGCTGTGGGAGCTCCTGGTTCTGCTCCTCACATTCTGGTTTAGAGACAATCGTCACAGTGACATTGGATGTGAGACACTGGGAAAATAGCCCCATCACTCACAGGATGACAGCAATCACCAGCACATCGGATTTCTGAAATCGCTTTTCAGAACAGAACTAGAGCTTTTTAAGAATTCAGGTCCTATCAAATGTGCAGGAAAAAGAGCAAAGAAAAAACTGTTATTTATAGCTAAGCACGCTTGCTGCTGTTAGGGCCCCGAGTGCACCAGCAGGCTCTGCAGTCTCTGCTGCCGCTCCCAGGTTGTGAGGCAGAGCTGGGTGGGAGAAACCTCGCTGGGGCCTCTGTGCCTTGGGTCTGAGGCTGCATGGGTGCTCCAGTCCTGGGTTCTGTCCAAAGCAAGGCTGCAGCTGTGCTGGTCACTGTCACAGCCTGGCTGCCTGGTCAGCCTGGTCTCTGCCCCACTAGAGCCTGCTGGACCACCACCCTCAATGCCCAGCATCCTCCCCACAGCCACTGGGCAGCTCACCCCACAGCTCCTGGAGCGCTGCTTTGTTCTCACTAGCCAGAGTGCAATCACTTATTCCTGAGAGAAAGAAAATAGAGGAACTTGGCTGAGCAACCTTTGTAAAAGAAAAGTCAGTGCCTTCAGAACAGCTATAAAAAGAAGACAAATGTGCTATAATTAAAAGAATGTAATTAGAATATGTCTGGCAGAACACCCGAGTAATGACCTGATATTTAAGTATAGCTACGTCTTCTGGGTGGGGATGGGGAGAGTGTTTGTGGCATTGGATGAGTGTTGCTCTCTCTGGTGAATACTCCTTGGTGTCACTTTCTTTGTCACAGCTCGTTCTCTGGCCGAAAATCAAGCTCCAAAAGAGCTTTGGAGGTGAACTCAAGGACTCATTACTCTCTTTAGTGTAGCAGAGCTGTGTGTTTTTTAAGGTGATGTTAAACACCACTGTAATTTGGCATAAATCTGTGCTGGGACTGGAAAGGGCAGTCTTCGTCCCCTTCCCCTTGGGACAGCTGAAAAACAGGTCCTACTTAAAAACAGCATTTCCCCTGCTTATGTCAGTTCTCCACATGACTAAAAAGAGCCAGCAAGAAGCAGGCATCTGTAACAAGCAACTGTACTGGGAAAGCATGTCCCATCCTTTTATTGATAATGTCGGTTTATTTAATATCACCACAGATGCTGAAGTTGTGAAGCATGCTTTCTGCTGCCAAGGTGTTGCTGGCTACTAAAACCAGAAAATATCACAGTGATATCAGCTGGTAGCTGAAGATACATAAGCTTTCTTTCACATGTGTTCAAGAGTCTTCCAGAGCTTCTGGAATGAATTTTATAATATTGCATATAAATAAAACCCTTGTAAATGAAGCATCATACTGGAATTTTAGAGCAATGATCAGTAGATGGTGCTCTTTTCCCAAGTAAGAATTTAAGAAATATTTTCAAATTATCAAAAATATTATTAATTACTTTCATTCTTTTTATCCCACAATTAGTTAATATTTATTAAAAATTAAATTTAAAACACTTTTTTGCTTCCAAAAGTCACTCTGGGTTTTCACTAGATTTCATAACAGATGGAGAGACACTGGTTTAACTGACCCACTTCATTAAACCTGGTAGAATAATCCGATGATGGTGTTTCACTTTACCAAGCAGCTTTTCAAAAAGAATGAGATTATCTGTCTAGATTTGAATTAGCTCTCCTTTCTCTCATAAAGTTGCTTGTTCTGCTTTTTATGAAAAAAAAAAACAAAACCAAAACCTCAAACAAAAACAACCACCAAGAAAAAACCTTCGTACTGTCTGGTGTCATTTTCTTAGACACCATTTCTTCGGTTTATTAAAATAATCTGAATTAATGCAGAAATCAGCTGTAGGGTCAGAGTATTTTACCACCTGTTCTCCTTACAGTAGCAAAGAGATTTTTAAAAAAGTGCTCTGAAAGTCAGTCAAAAACTCTTGTCTTGGAAAGACTTCCAGGTTTGCACTGGGAGAAGTTCAGGTGACTTCATGGGATGAGCCGCAGAAATCATGCATCTGCAAGACTGTGACTCTAAATACTCGATTAATCTGTGATTCAAGAAAATTAACAGTGATGTTTTCTGCTGAGCCCTGTTTGTATTTATTTTTAGTCTTCAGTGGAAATTAAAAACATCACACAGAAGAGAGAATCCCCACTTCTCTGTAAAAAAAACATTTTTCCTCATTGATTTTAATGTTTGATTGATAAGCATGATTTTTTATCCCATGAGATCTTCAAAAGCATTCTGCCTATGAGGACATCTTGACCTCTTTTCCACAGCTGTCCAGTGGGTGCCAGGTCTCCTGTGACAGCTGCCATTACAGAATGGAAAATTCACAAGAATTTAGTAAAAATTAAACAAAAAGCCTGAAATTTATACTATGTACACATTTTTTCCTACCATGACTTTTTTTTAATCCTTTGACTGATTCTTCTGTTCAGGCCAACGTGATGTTACAGACGGCGTACAAATCACTGCGGTCTGAGACAGCTGAAGTCAATGATATTGTAGGATATGAGACTAGCTTAAGCAAAAATATTTTTTTGACAGATTGATCAACTGTAAGATCAAGTCCTTGCGCTATACTTGCCTGCACTCTGTTATTTCGAACAGGCGATTTAGTTCTGTTTCAGTAACTGGGTGCTCCCGCTTTCATAGGCTCAGTTAGATGTAAAGAATGAGATCCCTCGCTTCCATAGCGTGGTTGTTGCAGATGGGCTGAGAGATATGGGCACACTGCGGCTGCACAGGTTGTAAACTCTGCGGGTGAGGCACTGTGATAGACTTAAAAGCCTAACTCCAAATTATGGAAAGTGTTTGGCGTTTAGGGCCAAATTTGCAAATGGACCAAAGTTATGCCTTGCCTTCTGGAAGGTTAGTGAAGTAACGAACTGAGAAGATCCAGCTGACCCTAACTTCTCTCTGGTAGCGTTTCAAGAAACCGCAAGGCAACCTCATGCTTTCCACAAAGAGACATTTTTAGTCGCACTGTCATATTTGTCCACGATTAAAATAATACAGCATGTTCATGATAAGCGTCATGTAAGCTTTGTATAATATTGCATATATTTTAAAATGTTGTAAAAATCTAAAGGAAATGAAATAACACACTCTGATGATTCTGAATGGGAAGAATTTTCACTTCCAAGGAAGCATTTTAAATATTTTGTTTGTTTGTTTCAGATTGACGCATCTGTTGCTGTTGATACTTAATTTCTGAATGGGAGAGGAATGAGTAAGCTCAGGAATGAATTGCTCTGTGTATGTGATTTTGTGTTCTGGTGGGAGGCTACACAAAGTTGTCTTCAGAGTTCTATGAAGTGCTAGTGTGTTGTATAATGTGCACTGCTTTTTGCAAGTCCTTATCATAAGATTCCTGACCTCTGCAAACTATCATAGGCCAAAACTAGCATATATTTTCTGAACGTATTATTCTCATTTATCAGAGGAGAAAAAAACAGGGAGGCACAAGGCCTCCAGCTTCACCTAAAAGGTCTTCAACAACACATACAGACAGATACTGTTGGTCTGATCCTGCACAGCAATTCTTACATATTGGTGCTTAGTATCTAAGTGGGTATTTTGGCCTGCCTTTTTTCGTACTGCTTGCTTCAGGAGATGGTGATAGGTCCTGCTGTTTTCCAGGCAGAGCTTCCTTCAGAATTCTGTTTACAAGTGCTTTTTTGATGTTTAATTACTTGGAAGTAAAAGTTGTTCTTCAGATACAAAGATCTGTGTCTCTGGAAAGGCATCTTAATGTATTGATGGTAGTTGTGAGTTCTTTTCACATTAATTCATGTCTTGCTACTTAGGTCAAAGCAAAGAGGTTGTGGCAACATCCATTTTCGAGTGAATATTAATAAACAATGTGATAGTTAATGAGCATGAGGATATAGACTTGAATAACAGGTATTGAATGCATGCTCCCGTTGCCTTAGTAACCATTCATTCCCCACTGAGGATTTAACTTAACCCAATATTCAATATAAATTTAACCCTCAACTATTCAGCCATTTCCCTGTTGTAGTAAATGGAAACATTTCCTAGAGCCTGAATAAAATTGCTGAAAGAAGGGGCAGCGAATTTGTAACATAGCAGATCCTTGTCTCAGGTCACTGTTCACCTGTTAAATACCCTAAGGACGGGACACTTTCCCCTACCCTTTTCATTTAAGAACCCTTCATGTAAGAGTCAAAAGCCTCGTTAAAATTCACTTTATATCTGAGGATGAGTTTCTGTGGAAACCCACAGGTAAACAAATATTGTTCTAAGGTTACTGACACCTGTTTAGCAAAGTGGTTAAGCAAAAAAGAAAGGTGATATTCTTTTCCTCTTTCCATCTCCTATTTACGCCAGATAGCTACTTGCATGTATAATCCACTTAATCATTGTGAAGAAAGATAGGTAGAAACATACCTCTTCCACTTTTTAGCGTCTTTTTTAAGCGTGACCTTCAGCAAACACCAGCTATCTGTAGAAGAACAGAAAACTGCAGGTAGCAGCTGGCAAAAAGCAAAGACAGTCTTAGAGTGAGAAAGTAACTCATGGATCTCTTTCTCCTTTCTGACATTTCCACATGGTGCCTGTGTAACCAGGAGCACTTTTCAGTTTATGCAGCAGCTTCTCCTCTCGTTCTCCCCTCACCTGGATTTCCAGGGGAAGAAAATCCTAGCAGGCAGGCCAAGAGGGGTCGTTCCAGGTCTGGGAGGCTGGGACAGCAGGAGCCAAAGGCTGTGATAGACACCATAGAGCACACCAGCCATTCCGTGCAGGCACAGCCTGAGGTAACTTCATGGTCCCTCTGCCCTCTCTCCATACACAGGGTGCCCAGGCAATTATCTTTGCAGCACATTCCGAAAGCTAGCTCTAATTATTACAGTTCCCATCTGCTGAAGCGTGAAGAGAATTAAGGCAAAGCTTAGAGTAAGAAACAAAGAAAGAACCAAAGCGTTAACCTGCAGTTGGAGCTGCTTCTGGGAATTTTTGACAGAGCGCTTCACATCAAATCTTAAATATACCAAGGGAGAAAGGGAATCAAACTGCTCTCCCTTCACGTCTTGAGCTAGTCTCGAGAAGACCTGATACCAGATGAGCTCCACAGAAGTCAGATCTACGCTACAGATTTGTGCTGATATTGGTCAGGGGTACGAGGAGGTGCGACCCCTGAGCGACAGACCTGTGCTAGCAGAGAAACCTCGGTAAGGAGCAGCTGCAGGTAGGAAGGCTGCCCTTCGATGCGTCGCAGGTTGCATCTGCTGGAGCTGTATTACCCGTCAGAGCCGTTCGCATCAGTACGTGCCAGAGTCAGCGAAGCCTCACCACGCACTGTCCTCTTATTTAGATTGTACCAGATCCGTGTATTTTTTTCCTTTCAGAATCTTGTTTTGGTGTTTCAAAAGTTGCATTTTCCTTCTGTCTAAAACACTCAGAAGAGCACAGCTGTGTTGTGCCACATGGCCCTGTTCAGGCTGTCGATGAGCGGCAACATGCAAAACAAGTTCATTTGGAACGGTCTGTTGAGCTGATGGCCTGGACCCCAGGAGGGAATGCTTAAACACAGGCTCCAGAGAGCCTCGAGACTGCTTTACAGGGGGAAGGGTGCCTGCCTGCTGAGTAGAACGGTCTGTAATCATGAAATGAAAACTCACATGACTATGCAGCAGCAGAATTATTTATGATGTGAATGCCTCAGGACAAGCTAAATGATTTTCAAAGTCACATTCCGACTCAAATAAACAGGCCCATACAAACAGCAGAAAAACAAGTGAATTATGCGAATAAGTCTTATTTGGAGACACTATTTTGTTGCTGTTGTTCATAAATTATCCTTGACTTTCATTCCAGTTAGGCATTCTTCTCCCATCATTATCTCCATTGCCTCTGCCCAAGGATCCCAGACAGTTTGCCCTGACTTCTCTACCGCATGGTTTTCACCTCCTTTACTCCCTGGCGTAGCTCCAAAACTGAAAATGTCCAGTGACTGATCCCACATGGAAGGTGCCAGGGCTGAAAGCTGTTGCTGGCCCTCACCTTCCCTTAAAGCCTAAAGCTCCGACACCCTGAGAAGAGCCTTTTCTGTAAAAGCAAGGCTGCAGACCAGGCAAAACAAGCACATTCCTCTCTTAGTATTTGAGTGTGTTTCTCCAAAGGAAAACAGTAAGCTAGACACACCAGGCAAGGAGCCATTGCAATGCTTTCTTCACATAGATTACAGTAAGGGCTGTGATGCTTTTTGTTCTTTTTGTGGTCCTCCATTTCTTTCTTCAAGCAGACCCATGTATCACTGCACTTAAAGCGGAAGCAGAAAAACCCATTCTGAGGAGCCCACACAGTTGCAGTCATGAACTCTGAAGTCTAGCAAAGCTCTTCAACACAAGCTTGTTCAGCCTGAAGAAGAGAAGGCTGCGAGGGGACCTAATGTATACTTACAAATGTCTGAAGGCTGGGTGTCAGGAGGATGGGGCCAAGCTCTTTTCAGTGGTGCCCAGCGACAGGACAAGGGGCAATGGGCACAAACTGAAGCAGAGGAAGTTCCGTCTGAACATGAGGAAGAACTTCTTCCCTCTGAGGGTG
>Ga0065711_1036908_pt1 | contig 20432 bp, 15 predicted proteins | sample Hoacrofraction12_FD_59098 | JGI IMG/M metagenome (GOLD analysis project Ga0065711, IMG submission 59098) | Hoatzin crop microbial communities from Cojedes, Venezuela - Epithelial fraction 12 v2 (version 2) | ecosystem: Host-associated > Birds > Digestive system > Esophagus > Crop | place...
AACAACAACAAGAAAACACCTTTTAAAAGACCAAGCTTATTTCCAGTGAAATATGTGCAATTTGAGATTCCTTTCATGTAGTTGCTGAAAGCTGGGGAGCTGGGAAGATGTTCTAATAAGTTGCATCATACTATCAACCAAATTGAATATTAAAACTTAATGCCAAGGACAGTGATACATTTAACATTGATATTAAAAGATACTGAGAATAAAAGCTGAGCTCCAAAAGAAGTTAGATGGAAGGAGAAAAAGGAGGAATAAACCAAGGTTTGAGGTTGTCAACAAGGCTGGAAAAAGAGACCGTTAGCAATCTGGTAGGCTTATGAATGTATATAAGTAAAATAAGTACTTGCTTGTTACCAGTTTGTAGTTTGACAGAAATTGGCAAGATGAAGTCTTACAAATTCCAGATGTGCTGTTATTCCAGCTGTGAGGCTGCACAGGTCTACCAGACTCCCTTTGTTTCCCCACTTCGCATTTTCTGTAATAAATTTGTTTTGCCACTATTCGTTGTTCTTGATTCTTTCATTTCTCAGCTTGTGCTCTCTTTTTCATGTCTTTAGCTATCAGTTTATGGATTCTGTTCCATTTCCTTCTCAAGGGCTGCACGGTGATTTCTGTGTATTAATCGCAAAATGTCTTAACAGGACTATCTGTAGACAGAGAGATAAATTATTCTGCAGTCCAGCATGAACAGTTCTGCAAGTTCTTACCGTGTGCTTTTTAGTAGAAATATTTCTAGGTTTGTTCGCTGCTTGATTTTTGAATACAAACTGAGCAATATTCTCTATAGTCACCTGAAGTGCTTTTGGCAGACATTGTATCCAGGGAAGTGGACTGAGTCACTCTGCTCGTGTAAATACTAGTTTACTGTGGTGTTTGGTGTAGAGCATTGAAAATGGAACTGAGTTTACTCTGAGCTATTCAGAGGCATTTAATTTCTTTGCATCTGTTTTATTTTTTGAAAGCAAAAATGGGGATAACTGACTCAGTTCTCAAGAACACAAATGGATTAGAGTTGCTAACTAATAAATTGAGGAATAAACAAGCTGATGTTCTTTCTGCCTTTGTACAAGTAAGTTTGTGCTGTCTGTGTTGCCTTAACAGGCTGTGAAATCAGCAGTGCAGACCATTACTGTAGGAGGAGTGGGTACATCTCAATTTAAGACAATTATCCCCTTGGCAACTGCACCCAATGTTCAGCAGATTCAGGTACCTGGAAGCAAGTTCCATTATGTCAGACTCGTTACTGCCACAACAGCCAATAGTTCAACCCAGTCGGCCAGTCAAAATCCCAGTACAAATACACAGCCTCTTCAACAGGGTAAGTGCTGGTACTAATGTATTGTCTGAAGTAAGGTTTTATTGGTGTGGTTTTTTTTCTTGTTTGTTTTGTAAGGATTAAAATGAGTATAATAGAGATCTATCAAGACTACCAGATGTACTTGTTTCTGTGGTAGATTCCTATAAACTTCATGTTCTACTGTTACCTCTGGTTTGTATGTGGAAATGCTCCTCAAATTGTTCTGTAGCTGGGCCTGAATCCTTAGAGCATTTTAGGTTGCTTTTCCCTAGTTTACCAGCTTTGTGGGTAACTTGTGGCAAGTCCCAGATCCTCTGTATGAAAAGTGTGAAGCCAGGACAGCCCACAAACGTACTGCCAAAACTCCTGCAACATGAAGATCCTTCCATCTAAAGTGCTTTAGAAGTGCCAGATGTTTCTGCTGGTTTCTGGCCATGCTTTCCAGAGCTGTGATGGAATAAAGGGTTTCAAACCAAGCTGTGATTTTTGTATTCCCCTCTTGCTACGGGAAATGCTTAGGAAAGAGTGGCTGGAAAACTGCTCAGTGGAAAAAGATCATAGGGTTGTTGCTTGACAGCCGGCTGAACATGAGCCAGCATTGTGCTCAGGTGGCCAAGAAGGCCATCGGTGTCCTGGCTTGTATCGGGAATAGTGTGGCCAGCAGGGGTAGGGAGTTGATCGTGCCCCTGTACTTGGCACTGGTGAGGCTGCACCTGGAGTACTGTGTTCAGTTTTGGGCCCCTCGCTACCAGAAGGACGCTGAGTTGCTAGAGTGTGTCCAGAGAAGGGCAACGAGGCTGGTGCAGGGTCTGGAGAACAAGCCTTATGAGGAGCGGCTGAGGGAGCTGGGGCTGTTCAGTCTGGAGAAGAGGAGGCTGAGGAGGGACCTTACTGCTCTCTACAACTACCTGAAAGGAGGTTATAGTGAGGCAGGTGTTGGTCTCTTCTCCCAGGTAACTAGCGATAGGACAAGAGGCAATGGCCTCAAGTTGTGTCAGGGGAGGTTTGGATTAGGTATTAGGAAACATTTCTTTACCGAAAGAGTGGTCAGACATTAGAATAGGCTGCCCAGGAAAGTCATGGAGTCCCCATCCCTGGAGGTGTTCAAAAAACATGTAGATATGGCACTTTGGGATGTGGTTTAGTAGGCACGGTGGTGTTGGATGGATGGTTGGACTTGATGATCTTGATGATCTTAGAGGTCTTTTCCAACCTATGATTCTATAAATCCAGTGTCCAAAGGAGCTCTGTGCCCAAGCTGGTTTTCAAGCCTTTGCTGTGAAACGCGTGCATGTGCTCTTGTGCCAAATAGCTGTTTACAAATGTGTTCTTGAGACATAAGTGTTGTGTGCCATGAGTTCAGTCAATCTCAGTGCATAGTTACAGTATTGAGTACCTTTGTGTTATGTGCATGTGAAAGTCTGGAGGACTGAACTGTGGACTTGGAGTGAATAATGTGTGTTAATGTGATGCTGTTTCTTGATACTAGCAAAGCCAGTGGTGGTGAATGCGACACCAGTGCGGATGTCTGTTCCCATAGTGCCAGCACAGACTGTGAAACAGGTGAGCTAAATGTAAAAGGCATCTTCCTGACTTACTGTGGCTGGACAGGAAAAAAAAAAGTCCAGTTTCAGCACTGTTAATAAAAGTGCATTCTGAATCAACAAAATTATTTCATAAAGACCTCTTTTCTCTCCAGGTGGTGCCTAAACCGATCAACCCACCTTCCCAGATAGTTACCACTAGTCAGCCCCAACAAAGACTTATTATGCCAGCCACTCCACTGCCACAGATACAGCCCAACCTCACCAACCTCCCGCCCGGCACTGTCCTGGCACCAGCACCTGGCACAGGAAATGTCGGGTATGCAGTCCTTCCAGCTCAGTATGTCACACAGGTATGGTGTTAACCCAGAGATAAATAAGGAAATAGTGCTGTTGTGGAACATACTGCCTTCCTCTTAAAGGTTCTTGCTCCCTAACTGTCACTTGGCACTAAGGGGACAGACAGTTTCTTTTAGGGATCCTTGGCAGAATCATGATGGCACTAAATTGTAGTTACAATTAAAGCTTTGTTTTCTTAACAGGATTTTTTTATTAGTATAGCATATATTATGTAATCAGAATAGCACAGGATTTCTGTAAGCAGAATCAGTGTGGTACAATTTTATAAGTAGCATAGTACAGAATTTCTAATACAACTTAACTTGTTATTATTATAATCACCTAGACCCTCTTCAGGTCGGGTCAGATCTCAATACATGGTTTGCTTTATCAGTATAACAATCGTGATCTAGACTTGAAAATCGTGTAAAAGAATCCAAGCCACTCACTTGATCCTTGGAGGAAGCAGGTGTCAGTGGAGGTATTCCTGGCCACCAGGGGTCAGGGGTCTTGCTGTCCAGCAGCAGCTCCAGTGCAGGTTCCTCATTTAGGACTTGTAACTGCTTGATTTTATAGATGGTGCTCTGTGTGCTGTTACGCTTCCCTGTTCTGTGACAGGGTCATCACCGCCACCTGGTTGTCTGGGTGTCTGAGACCTTCACGGCCTGTAAGGAAGGGAGTAACTGGCCTTGTACCCAGCAATCTTGAGACCAGTGATGAGGGGAAGAAGAAATCTGTTTAGTTTGTCTACTTGGTTCACAGGACCTTCAGGGCCTGGTAATGAAGGGAAAGGGAATGAATATGTGACCCGCTTGGTCACAGAGAATGGCTGCTTGCATAACTAACTCCATTTTAGAATGCTAACCAAGAGTAGGGGTTACCGGTTGCACCAGGCCTGGTCTAGGGATTAGTTTTTTGCTCTTTGCCAAGATCTGACCAACATTCAGAATGAAAAGGAGAATAAATGAAACCTTCTGTTGAAGGCTGACCAGCCAGTCTGTACAAACAAGGACTCTGTCAGCTCATGGCATTACTGGTACCAACCTCATTTCTGGTTCCCTTCTGGTTTTGTCAGTTGCAGCTTGACCCTGATGAAGACTCTCGCTGTGCCCTTCCAGTTGACTTCCACGAGTCTTACCTTAAACTAAATAATACCATTTGTTGGACCTCTCCTCAAAGGTTTTGTGTTCCAGACGCAATCTGTCCATTTTGCCTGGCCCCAGTAGGTCCATATCTTGTTATGTGCCAGTCTGTCTTCAGAACCTGTCCCAGCAGGAGAAAATGGCTGTGCATAGGTAATACAAAAGAAGGTAGCCCAAAACAGTGTTGTTTGGCAGGTTCTTATGAGGTTTGGGTTTTTAAATGTGAAGAACAAACTGGGTGCAGGTATGCAGAGAAGTTGGGATGTAAATCATTTTACTTGCTTTTATTTAACTCCGTACTAAATGGCTTGTATATTAAGGAAGCTACTAAAGTAATTTGCACAGGAAGCGATCCTGCTCTACTAGGGGCAGGGTTGCTTAGGAAAAGAAGGGGGGGAAAATGAACATGTTTTTAGGAGTTGGAATTGTTTGTGGTCTGAACATTTCTTTGCTTAGTCTGTGTTATCTGTATGGCTGTAGACATGGTAATAGAAAACAAAAATATCATTTAAAATAATGTTCTTGCTAAGTATGGAGGCAGTAGGTTACTGCCTGGTCAAAGTTCTACAAATCTCCAAAACTGTGCTTACAGGCATATTATTTTTATAACAATGTCTGGAAAGCGAATTAAAAGACTAGCTATACATCCTCTTGTGTATACTTTAAATTCTTTTGTTACGCATTAACCTTTTTGTTTTGTTAGCTACAACAATCATCATATGTATCTATAGCAAGCAACACTGGCTTTACAGGGACATCCAGTATCCAGTCCCAAGCACGGCTACCATTCAATGGGTGAGTGTTTTTTAAAAACAAACAAACAAACCTGCAGTGCAGGCTGCTGAATGAGCATCTTCGTTCTGTCCTATTATAAGGAAGGGTGGGAGCTGGAGCCTTGGAGTTTGGTTTGGGAGATTTTCTAAGAAAATTAAGTATACTGCAGTGTGGTTATTACCTCTGGTTAAAGGACATGGTTCTGTCTGACAACTGAGCCATTCTCTTGATCAAAGCTGTGTTTTTCTTTGTGTTTTTTGAACTCATGTAGCAAGAAGTTCACCTGAAAAGCTCCCTGTTGCTCATTCTTCATTTTGCATCAGCACCTGGGAGCTACAGGCCTCAACTGTTTCTGGACATTGCTGGAACGAGGTGCTGGGTGATATAAAACTTAGCACATGTAGAAATCTAGCTGAACAGCAAAACAGAATTAAAGCCCAAAATGGATGCTGATAGGAGGCTTTGTGTTTTTTCCAGTCTTTTTTTTTTTTCCTTTAAGGATGAAAATAATGGCTAACGTATTATTTTCCCTTTTGCCAGTCCATCAGGCTTAGCTGTTCTGCACAGTCCTTTGGTGTCATTGTTTGCTGGAAATTGTAAATGCCAAAGTGTTTTTTGTTGCTGCAACCTCAAATGATGGAAATTAATCCCAAATCCAGATGCAGCTATTCAAACAAATGGGTTTGATTTAATCTCTGTGGTATTACGTGCAGAAATTGCTGGGATAGGGATGGAACACATCTCATCAAAAGTGATTAGTGACACAAAATCCAAGTTTTAAGAGCAGTTAGAGACTATGTCTGATATAAAATTTATCTATGAACTGAATATCATGTTTTGGCTTGTTTTCCCATTGTTCTGGAGCTTTTTTTGATTCCAACTAGAACAAAAGGAGAGGCACAATCCTGTTGTGTCCCCCTGCATATAAAGGGGTTCTGGGGAAGTTTTGTTTCCGATTCTAGTTTTTGGTTCTGATGCTTCCTCTAGCTTTAAGCCTCATCTCTGCTTTAGGCATGCAGCCAGATGTGCAACAAATAACCCAGCTCTTTCTGGGTTGGAAAGGCACTGTATAAAGGCACTATATATAACAGTTACTTAAACGCAGTCAGCCAAAAATATTTTGTTCAAGTTTTATTATAAAATGGGAAGAAATTGATAAAACAGTGTGCATGTATATAAATGCACTTTTTCGCCCCCACAGAATAATTTCTTCTGAATCTGCAAACCGCCCGAGGAAGCCTTGCAATTGTACTAAGTCTCTATGTTTGAAATTGTAAGTACAGCTTGGTTTTGGTTTTCTTAAGCCTTGTTTTTGATATCACAAATCTATGCCAAGTATCAGAATATAATGTTTTTAAGTATGTCAGAAATGTTATTTCTAGATACTAATTTATGATTGCTGTTGATATTGGTGGAGATCTTGCAGCGTCTGTGTAATTTTGCAACTCCTGTGACCTATAAGGACCGTAACATTTTATAAATTTCTAACTTTGCAGCCTTGTTGCATGGTGGAGCCAATTCCACCTAGCAGCTGTAGTTGTGTTGTTATTGCTAGGAGTGAAATGACATCCCACGATATCATCAGTGGGCATCTACTATACTTTGAAGTGCATCAGTAATACCATGCTGTGTCAAGTACTTCAGAAAAATTGGGCTGGTGTATCTTTTCTTAAATAACTGAACAGACAAGTGATTCTTCACTGACAGGTCTGAATCTTGCTCATCCTTATGAGATATTTTGCTATTTCATTCAGTGTCTTTGTAAGAATATGACATAAAAGCATTTTAATCTGAGGAGATGCTAAGTTTCTTTAACTTCAGGCAAGGTTAGTTTACCAATTTTGGGGACAATAACAGGAGGAGATGCTGAAATCAATCTGTGGTTCCCCGAATCCTAGACAATGAAGAGGAAAGCAGTGGTGTTCTACTCAAAGGGAAGTGATGCAACAGCATATGAACCCAAGTTTTAAAAAAAAAAACACAGCTTGGTTTTTTTTTCATGTAATGTACGTCACCTCCATGTGGGGAGGTGTGCCCTGTGCTTCCTAGCCTCAGAATTGTCTGTTGCATAGAAGACATGGTAAATGGGAAGATGTGTAGCTGTTTTTTCAGATGTTTTACAGTACATATGACTGACTTCATAGTGCCAAATGTATGTTAGATGCTTTGGGTTTTCCACTTATTTTAGTCTTTGGCACCTGAATGCTCTAGAAATTGTGGGAGAATAGTGGCATTCCTGGTGATGCTTTGCACCTTCAGAATGCTGTTTGGAAACAAACTTTTCTTATGAATTACTGTAATTATGTCTTTTAAGTGACTACACATTGGTGCAGAGCAAATGGCTAATTCACTCTGGCAAAGGTGCTTTCTCACTAGTAAAACTTTTTCTCATCTGGAAGAGGAGTTGCTTTTTCCCAGATGAATGTTGAAGGTAGGCACATAGCCTATTCTACAAAGAAGAGAACTCAGAAGTTATTTGCTTACTGATGCTCTGTGTTGATGCTGGTACTGTTTGTTTTAGAAACCAGGACCATTCCACTACCAAATTTTAAACAGAACAGAAAGGAGAGCTACTACATGTTGTAAAAGCTTTTGATGTAGTTGTCCCTGGGACCATTCAGGATGCTAAAAATCATCAAAATGCAATTCAACCAGATGAATGGTTGTAGTGGACTCCAGGGACACACTGATCTAGTTCTTGTATTGTTACCCTGGGCAAGCCACAGGAATCCAATTTTGCAAGGGGTTTAGGCTCCTAAAAATGAACATACACTCCCAGCAGGATTTGAAAAGCAACTGAGAAGGATCAGCAGTTTCCATCAGCTATAGCTGTAGGTGGTACTGGAAGCACTGAAATGTGCCAGAGTTTGTCGGGGCCCAAAGCCATGTTTGAGCTGGGGCTGAATGTGGTGCTTCCATGTATCAGACCTGTGTGATGATGAGATCTTGTTTTTGGTGGGAGGTAGCAGAGGTACATAAGAGGCCTGGCAATGTGATTGGCTTTCCTGTCAATGTTTTGCTGCTTTTTATTCACATACTTGTCCCTTTAAAAAGTCTCTGATAACTACAAATTTATCCTTGTTCAGATCCTTTCCCTAGTTAACTGTGCTTCAAAGCCTATGAGGTGTACCACTTGTTCTTCCTTTTCTGTGCTGCCATCCCTGGTTTGGCAAACTCTGCCTCAGTTCACAGCTGCAAACAGCTTATGGGTAAAACTACTAACAAAAAAAGGCTCATTGCTGTGTTAGTTTGCCTGTTGATTGGCAGTCTGATCACTTGCCTTTTGTTTCAGCTGTATGAGAGCTCCTGAAGGCTGACTTGAACTGGCTATGAGGTGGCTGTGGCAGGATGGCTCTCAATACGTGGGTCAGCCGCCCAGAAGTTGCCCTAGAAAAAAGTCTCGTTAGCTGCTCGTGCTGCTGTGGGGACCCGTGCTATGTGAACATCAGCTCAGACGGACACCCTTGAGCTATACCTGTGTCTTTAGACAGCAACTAGATCTGTGGGTAGAGGATTTAGGCCTTGCAATGAGGTTGATGCACCACTTGTACACATGGAGTTTAGCACAGGGTGACCCTTAACCATATTGGTGCATGTGCATGTCACCAGATTAAGAATTTCTGCTACTGCCATCAGTACTAATGCCAATGTAATGGTCATGTTTACAAATGCCTTCTGCATCTTCTGTTTCAGATATTGTGATTGTTTTGCAAACGGTGAATTCTGCAATAACTGCAACTGTACAAATTGTTATAACAACCTGGACCATGAAAACGATAGGCAAAAAGCAATAAAGGTGAGGGGTCTCTTCCCCTGCCCCTGGGATGAAAGCCGGTTTAGCTTGTGTCTTCAGAAGCTATGGCACAGGGCAGAGTGGGTGTATAATGCTGTGATCTCCTCCCACATATGCAAGGCTTAAGTTCTTTTATTGCACCTCTAAATTTTGCTCCCCACATGCAGTGACTGACCCTTTGGGTCTGCATTGACAGGCCTGCCTTGACAGAAACCCGGAAGCCTTCAAGCCCAAAATAGGGAAAGGAAAGGAAGGAGAATCAGATCGGAGACACAGCAAAGGGTGTAACTGTAAACGCTCGGGATGTCTCAAAAACTACTGTGAATGTTATGAGGTACGAAGTATTATCTCATCTTAAAGATACTGCCTTTTTCCCTTTAGTGCTGCTGATTTGCTTTTGTCTCTCTGTATCGCTATAATGTTTTGTCTTCTGTTCTTTTCTATTGCTATGATGTTACCTCTTTTTCCAGCAGTTTGCATGTAGAAAGCCATGTATATGGCAAAATCGATCACTTCTGTCGTATAAGTTTAATTTTAAACCATGTAGCAACTTTGAACTCAGGCTTGGACTTCTCCTTTCCTGAAGAGCAGTATTTCCTAAAGAAATCTAGTGAACCAAGTCCTAGCAGGAGTTGAAGCAGCATCCCACAGATGCTCTGGGATAGAACATGTCTTTGGAAGACAAAAGCAAAAGATACTGCATCAGCTAACTGAGCAGTCTGTGGATGTAGAGACAGTGGCAGACTGACCCCTCCCATAGCTCAACCAACTAAATTCTACCAGAAACAGTTGGTTCATGAAGAAAGGGATGAGTGGGAAACATTGATTTGCATTTGATTCAAATATACGTTCTGGGAAGGCCAGGCATCTCACTTTGAGGTGAGAATTTAGAGAGAAAACCACTACTTGGGAGTTTCTTCTGGTGGCGGATTGATAAGAGATTAAAGCAAGATCTCCTTTTCGTTGTGGCTTGTCATAAAGGGAGTTAAGGTTGCAACAGTTTTTTCATTGTTTTGTTTGTTTCTTTCAGGCAAAAATCATGTGTTCTTCCATATGCAAATGCATTGGCTGTAAAAATTTTGAAGAAAGCCCGGAGCGAAAGACATTGATGCATTTAGCAGATGCTGCAGAAGTTAGGGTCCAGCAGCAGACCGCTGCAAAGACCAAGTTATCTTCCCAGATCTCAGATCTGCTGACAAGGCCAACACCAGCACTCAGCAGTGGTGGTGGGAAGTAAGTTAATGTAGCACCCTGTTTTCAGTTGCTTCTCACATGTTTATTCTGATGTATGTGACAGGTGTGTCCCTGTCATCTTTGAATGTTATCTGTGCAAGCTGTAGAAGCAGGAGCACGCAGGTGAATAGAGCTTTTTGTTCACACAACCATGCTTTCTGTGGAACCTAGGGTATGCAAAGCTTAGCTGTATTCAAGCACATAACTAAGCATTATCTTCTCATGGTTGCCCATGTGCTTACAGAAAGCATGAAGTACAAGTGTCCTGTTTACTGAGAGGATGCAATCCTTGAGGTGCCCTTATAGTAAAAGCTGGAGAATTGTTCTATGTACCTAGGTATTTCAAAGTCTATTTAAAAATGTCCATCAGTGGAGGCAGGCACTAAAGTACATTGGCCCACCAGTTCCTTATGACTGTAACTGTGGCTTATTCACTCCCTGTTGGTTGTCTAAAGGCTCTTGGAAGCATTGGTACAGATCAAATCTCATCTGTCCTTGTAGTAAAAAGTTGCCCAGTCCTGGAGTTAAATGCATTATGTGTTTTTGCTGAGAGTGAGTGGGTTTTTCTTTGTTTCAGGCTGCCCTTTACGTTTGTAACCAAGGAGGTAGCTGATGCAACCTGTGAATGCCTTCTCGCACAGGCAGAGCAAGCAGAGAAGATGGGCAAGTCAAAAGCTGCAGCAGAGCGCATGATCCTGGAGGAGTTTGGACGCTGTTTGATGAGGGTTATTAACTCTGCAGGGAAGTCCAAAAGTGACCCTTGTGCCATGAACTGCTGACTTGTGCACATGAGCCACAACAAAGTGGACTGAACAGAACACTTACGGCACAGGGACACTTTGGTTTGGCATAGAGGATTTAATATTTGTTAATTTGGTGCTTGTTGTAAATTAACCAGTGTAAGATTTAAACAAGAAAATCTTTTACAACAACATGCAGAGCCTTTTAAGTCTTAGCTAAATCCTCTTCTACTTAAGACAATGCCTAAAGGTCAATTCTTCTTCCCGATGTACAGCTTTTACCTTGGGTTTCTTAAAAATTAGATGTGTTCTCCCCTTTCCCCCAGAATAATTGCCTGAAGGGCATATATAAATTATATTATTTACAGTGTATGGACTTGCATCACTTTGTGCATACAGGAAAACACAGGTGATGTCAACAGCTAGGTGATTCTTTTGGCAACAGGCCTATAATAAGGAGGTATCAGTGTATCCAAGATAGTTCTAAAAGGAAGCGTGTAAAAATGAGCATCTAAATGGTAATTTAGGACCTGACACAGCATGTTCCTTTAGTGCACAGAGCACTGTGAAATACACAGGCAATGATACAGAGGGGTTGCTTGCAGATTTAGCATTGGGCAAGTGGTGGAGAATCTCGCTGGAGTGGGGCCCAAGGAGTTGAGGCAAACAGAATTAATGGGAATTTTTTGATAGGAATGTGGCTGAGAGCTCAGATGTTTAAGCTGCACCTTGAAGGCTAAGAGATTGGCCTGTCCTTAGAGGAAGAGCAGCCACACCACTGTCTGCCCAGTGTACAGTGTTACTGAAGTTTGCAACAGATGGATGCTGTTGCTTACGTGAAGCTTGCTTTTTGCAGCAGCCTAATCCCTCACTGGAGGTAGGGCTGTGCGGTCCGTTGCGTTTTCTAGGATCGAGCTGCAACCCTAGAAAAGTGTTTAAGAAGCTGAGGTCACAGAAGACAGTGGAACCACAGTTGTCTGAGGACTTGAGACAACCTGCATCCAAATCGACTTGCAAACGCAGGTAGGGATCATGTTCAGCCTGCTTGTGGGTCTTCAGGATGCTGCTTCTCTGTATGTTGGCAATTTACTTTGTGTAAGCGTTTTTTAGTGTTGTTTAGAATGACTGAGAGCCATGATCAGAGAGGGTGCTAGCACAGAATCAGGATTGCTACCAAAATAGACACACAGATCCTTTTACATAAAGCAGGGGGGACAGGGGGAATCAACTGTAACTGTTGTATAGTCTAGGGCAGGGGATTTTTTTCAGTATTTCTTACGGGCAATCTCAGATCACATTTTTGATAGTGGAACACATTTGCAAAATTAATGGTAGGTTTCTTATCTACCATGATCATCAATAACCATGTTTAATCACAGACATTTTTATTACTTGTGTCATTGCAGCCTGAACTAGCTAGGTTTTCCCAAAACGGATTCTGTATTCCTCGTGTAAAACTGTAAATACAGAGAAATGCAGCACAGTTTTCCATCCAGGTCTTCTAGCAGGCCCAGGCTGTGGTAAGGTGGGGGCTAGGCAAACCAGCAGCAGAGCTAAGTGCCTACATGTGTGATGGCAATGGGGATGGGAGGATGCTTCTACTCCTGTCTTCACCCCATGGTCCTGTGCACTGAGCAGAAGGCCCTTTCTTCTTGACCCTTCTCTGGTGCCTCCTTGAAAATGATTCAGGGGCACGAAGGGCCTGGGAGGCAGCCAGCAGTGGTGGTGGGCTCACTGAGTGACCACTGCAGACAAGGTCTCTGTCTGAAGGGCCCCGTCTGCTATTAACATCTTCCTGACCATAAATAGCAAGTATATTTGTGCAAGTCTCTGAAAAGGGAATCCACCTCTTGTGTAAGTAAATGCCTTTTTTTTTTTTTTTCATAATTAGGACTTGGATTTACTAAGAAATCAGTGCAGCAACTTTACATGTAGATAGTACAGATATTCATTTTACTTCTAGTGACCTAATACAGTATGTCCAGTAAGATTTGTATAAATGTAAATTAGTGTAAGTGAATAAAGTAGTACCTACTTACATTATTTTTCAAACAGAATGCAATATGCCTTCTTTTGTTTAGACTTCAATCCATGTTAATTTTGTATATATTCTGTGTCTTACTCTAAATTGCACCTTTTGTGATGTGTATTTATATACAGTGTGCAAAAACACTTGTGAAATTTAGACTACAGTTGTAATTATGTATGATGGCATTGCTTGAGAAAATTTTTGCTTGTAAAGACTTTGAAGGTGCAATCAAATGCTCTTAATTCTTCTATTTTGTTTTGAACAAGCCTTCTCAAATATTAAGCTTAGATTCCTCTCTCTCCCTGTCCCTGGTGTAGAATGTGCAAATTGGTTTATGTACTTCCTTGGCCTTTTGCATCAAACTGCTGGACAAGATTTACAGTTAAGTTCATCCAGTTACATAAAAATAATTGGGAATTGGGTAAGGGTTCATTTTCTAGATCTGTTTACATCTGAAAGTAGAAAAATTAAATTTATATTTACTAGACCTATTAAAAAAATAAACTTTTCTATATTGTACAAATAAAACAGTCAGATAAATCACAAAGAAAAATAAACATTTATACTATTCTGTAAATACGATTTTTTTTGCACTCCTTTCCTTCAGCACTGACTAATATACACAGAAGATTTTCACTGAAATATCAAAATAAATCCGTTAACGCTAGGCCCACTTCTGGCTTCGATTTTCAGTATGAGATGGAACCCTACCAGAGATAAATCCTTGGTTACTGGTGTACTGTCATGCATAGCAATTCATGGCACATTGTGGCACAGTCCATAAAGGGCCAAAATGTGTCAACGAAGCCAGCACCAGGCAGTTGAGCCCATGTGGTAATTTCTCAATTTCTTTTAAACTCTTTAATTAGAGAGAGTGTAGTTTTTCCATATGCGCTGGCTGGACAAGAGTTAGGCTCAGCCTGAGCAGAAAGACATGCGAGGCCATTCTCCAGAGCCCTTGAAGGCAGCAGCATGCCACACAGAGCTTGTTGAGGAACCCAGGCAAAACTGAGGCAAAGCTTTGTCGAGAGCCTTAGGCTGCTTGTTAGCAGGATGCAATGTACAAATGTTTTCTTGTGGCATTTGTGTCTTTTTGTCTGTCTTGGGGAGGAGGTTTGTGAGCAGCTCTTTCAAAGCTATATTACTCAGCTGCATTAAGGAATACAAGTCACTTTTTGTGCATTTTAATTGTTTCGGTTTTGTGCATTTTATTTTTGTGCAATTTCTATGTTCAGCTTTTTTTAGCAGCTTGGTAAAGATAGTGTACAATCGATACTCAGGGATTCTTAGGAGCGTCGTTAGGATGTTGAGTGAACAAAAGATGTTACTGGATAGAGCTGTCCTCACCAGCTGCTGCAAGAGAAGGCTGTCGGTTACCTTAGGCCGCAGTAGAGGACTGAGTGAAGGAATGAGGTGCTCAGAGTGACTTAGGGGTGGGTTTGTATGGACCTCATGGAGGGCGTGGTGCTAGCAAGAGTGAGGGTGTTAGAGAGAGATGGTGAATGTCTGAGCAAGGAGTTGATGGGAAGAGGAAGCAGTGTCCAAGACACTGGGAAAAGGAGTGGTGCAGAAAATCACGTAGTCGCAATTGTGGAGTTACAAATGCTGAAAAATTCTGTTGGAACTTGACAGTGCTTGCAGTGTGAGCACAGCCAGCAGTATGTGTGGTGTTAACAGCAGGCTGGTATTCTTAGAAAATAATGGTAGTTGGTACAGGGTTCCTCTAACAACTGCCAAGCTTTCTTACGATATTGGATGGCTTTGTTAATAACTGCCGTATTCTTTTCTAATAATGTACTTTTGCTCAAACGTCATCCTACCAAGCCCTGTAAAACTTCCTCAACATCTCTTGAAAACCTCTGCCATCAACATTCCAGTGAATTACAAAACAATGTGTGAACTGTGTTAGTCATGGGTTACGGGCAGGTCAGCCACAAGAATGCACAGAGCCCGATGTCAGTCTGTCTGTGCAGTGGTCTCCGGCTCAGTTCACTGCTCAGGAGCAGCTGTACAAAACCCCTGAGAAGTTCAGAGATGGGGAAGCCTTGTACACAGTACACTTGCCATGTTCGCGACTTCACCCCAGCAGCCAGGATCTCATGCATGTCTTCATGCAGGAGCTTCCCGTTCTGGAGGGGGCTCGGTAGGAACCAAGACAGACAAGCTCCCTCCAGATGTAAACAGGAAGCAGCAGCAGGCTTAAGTCCAGCCAAAAAAAATGCACAGCGAGGAAGTGCCTGCTCCCTACAGCTCAGTTCATACTGGGGCTCGAGGTTTAGGCAATGCAAACATTACAACATCACATGCGTGCAACCCATCAACCACTGGGATTTCAGCAGCATTTTCCAGTTGTCATTAAAATCACATATATACGAGAGGGAAAGTTTTCTGCACAGTCTCTTGTAGCTGCAGTGGCTCCATGGTAGTGACAGCTTCAGCATGGCTTTTTGCATAGGTAATTGGACTAGGAAAAAAAGTCTAGAGATTTTGGTTTGCTACTCCCAGCAGAGAACGCACAGGAGTTCCCTGGTGCTGCTGCGCTCAAAGCAGAGCTTGAGGAATTGAGTGCAGCAGCTCTGCTCTGACCATGACCGAGTAGGACTAAGGGGAGGAGGAAGAACCCAAACTGACCAGGGATTTTTTTGTCAAGTCACTGGTAGGCATAATGGCACCCTGAATATTATTCCTGTCCTGGGACATGGTGGATCACAATTTTTCATCCTGTCTCTAACATGCAGCTCAAAAGTAACTGAACAGCCAGAGTTTTGTGGGACATAGTGGCCTTCCATCTCTATGGATGCAACTGCTGTTTTGCATGGCAAAGGGAAGCCATTTAGCAGCAGTTATGCCAAACTTCACTATTCCAGGTAAAGCACTGCATACCAAGGCAGCTTCCTTGCCACAGGAATGAACTGACTGAAGAAGCCTGTCCCACCTGGTGGCATCAAATCTGTGATTCAAGTAATCAGTGGAAACATCTGAAAGGGAGACTGCCTTGTGTCCTGCCAGCTCTGTGAGGATGGGGCCATGTGGCACAGTTGAATGGGTGGGACCTGGAACACTTGCCCTGCTAGAGCACACCCATAAGCTAGCGCCTGGGGCTCCTGCCCAAAGAGAAGGGTGTCAGTGCCCCTGGGTACTGCTGGGCACAACAGCCTGGTCACAGCCTCAGTGCTGCCCTCTCACCTTCACGGACAACAGCCTCTGATTAGTATCCACTACCTCATTTGTAAAATATGAGGCTTTAGGGGCCCAGTTTGATATTGTAGTCCCCCCTCCAGGGCATCTAGACTTAAACAGCTTGTTTAGCTGTTTGAGACATGTAGGAGTGAAGATTAGAGCTTGTAAGTGCTATTTTCATGTCTTTATTTTTCTTAAGTAAAAGCTCTGCAAGCTTTCTTGCCTCTAGATTTTTAAAGCAGACCTGCTTTCATGAAATCAAATTGCCAGCACATGTGACTCCCCCTCAACTGCATGGAAGATGCATCAGTTTTCTCTTGGCAAAAGCACTTGCAGCACTAAGGCAACCCAGCACCTCCAGGGGACACTGCAGTGTCCCCTTACCACTTTTGCAGGCATCTTGAGCAACCATTATTCATCCTGACCTACCACACAAGTCTCATGAAATATGTGGCTGCTTTGCAGGATTGCTAGATGGAACACAAGATCAGATGAACTTTCTTGCTTTGCTCAGCCAAACTCTGATCAGATGGTTTTCAATGGCCCAACATATCACTGCTTATCAACACCAGTTTTGCTGGCCAAATCACAGGAAGACACAACATCATTTCCTGGCATGCATTGCCTAGATCTGGCCTCAGTAGTGGGCAGCCATCCTTACAACAGCAGGGAGTGCTCATGTCCCTGCATGGGTATGGCTTGTCTGACAGCTGCCCAGTAGTGATGGAAACAAATGTTTTCCCTTCAGTCTCTTCAATCTGTGCCTTCCACAATGGTATGTCAAGTTCAGGTACTTGGCATGGTTTGTTCTGATGTTTAAGTAACATCGTGTTATTTCCTTTACTAAGATTGTGTAGTGATTGTTGACGCACAACTCCCCATCAAATAAATGGTTTGTGAGGGTGGGGAAGAGGGGACTTTCTCCTAGAAGCTCCTGGAAGACTTTCTGTTCCAGAGACAAATGCCATAGCTTGGTGTTTTTGTTGCCGTCTCCTACTTTACCGTACCAGTTTAGGACTTGTTCCGAAATGCTTGTTATGGTGTACACACTTGCCGAGGGCAGACTCACTCCACCTAACTTTTTTATGTAGAGCACTGACCCGCATTTTCGCCTGCTCTCATCTGACTCAAAGAGGGAAGCAAGGCAAGCCTCGCACTGCAAGTCAGAGGCTAATTGCTCAGCAATGAAGCCCGCAGTGCAAGTGATGCTCTGTGCATGCAGCGACAGGTCTGTCAGCACACTGCTCAGTGCAGAGCCGCGCAAAAGAAGGCCTGCACTATAGGGGTACTTCATTGCCAATGTCCTCCCATGAGCTGGGTTATACTGAGCATGGACACTACCAAGGGTCAGATCTCTCCTACGAGACAGGGATATGTCCAAGCAGCTCATATTGCCTGAGCCATTGCTGTGTGGTGAGCCTGGTGCCAGGCTGCAGCTGGCGAGCAGTCTGTGGTAAGCTGCCTGGAACACAGTGCAGGTGGGGTTCCCACTGCTGCCGCAGGCTTGCTGGAGGGCCCTGAGAAACAGCTCCAGCGGGTCAAGGCTGAAGGCATAGGTCAGGAGGTGGTGGGAAAGAGTGCCTTCTGGACACACGTAGTTGGTGTAAAGCCACTTGAGGCTTTCAGCATTGAGCAAGAAACTCAGAAATCCTAGTTTGCGTTTGCTCTTAATAATGTATCTCCCCATAGAGTCTGTTAAGGTGACAAAGAAGTTTTTGGCTTCATTGAAGAGGTGGCTTATTTTGGTGTAATTTCCAGCTAGCAAAGGCCCCTTCAGTCCCCTTCTATAGGGACCTCTGCCAAGAAATATGTCACAAAGATGGCTCATCAAACGCACAAACTTGACAGTACCGCTGCAGTTCTGGAATGAGGCTAGGCCCAGCTTCTGGAGGTGTTCCAGTGCATCAGCAACACCCTCGCTGAACAACAGGGTAGCAAGGTTCACCTTCAGGTGGTAACTCTTCTCACACCCAGGTCCACCTGACTTGGGACTGCATGGCTCTAATACCCTTTGCTCTCGCAACGCTGCGAGCTCCACCACATGCTGCCACTGCATAGTGTCACTGAGCCACTCTATTTTCTGGAAGCTCTGCAGAGCATTCCTTATCAGCTGGAGTGCATGGCAAATGTCAAAGAAGTACATGATGCTGTGAGCAGAGCCAGGCGGATGCTGGAAAGTGCACTGAATCCTTTCGGGATCTATCTTGATCCCCAGAGCTTTGGCAGTCTCAGCACCATGAGCGGTGGCACCCGATGTCACAGCCAACACTGTGATGCCAATGTTGTTCAGCTTATTGATGGCCTGACGAAGCAGCTGAGCAAGTAAGTGGCCAGTCATGCTGTTCACAAAGAAGTAGCCAAGTGGAGCTGTCCAGGGACTTGAGATGCCGACTGCCATGAGGATTATCGCTTCTGAGGCAAGCGGAGCTTCGTCAGCATCAAGGACGCCTGCTCCCAAGTCAATAAAGCCTGTCAGGCGCTGGGTCTGCGGGTCCCACTCCTGCTGCTTCTGCAGGGACATGTCTTGTACCATTAGGGTGCAGTAGTGGTAGGCCTGTTCCCCTCTCTCCACCTTTTCCTGAAGGCGGAGAAAAATGTTGTTGCTGAAGCCTGCAGCAGCCTCGTTATTAGACAGCCAACTGGGAAAAAAGGGAGAATGCGATTAGGAGATGTGATTCTGAGAACACTGAAGCAAGTCAACACCTTTTACCATTTACGGCATAGTCAGCCATGTCCGGAGCTCTAGAGCAGGCTAAGACACAGAGTATAAAGGAAGCAGCCCTGCCTTTCTTAACGCATAGTCCCAAGTTTCTTTTCTCACACCCTAGTGATGGGAAGACAAGCAAAAGTACTGACCATGGAGGGAGGTAACAAAGCAGCTTCCTGCCTCTCCAATGTAGAGGAGATCAGGACAACAGGGAAAAGAAAAATAGAACCAAACACAGAAGTGTGAATCCGGCTCTGCAGAGGGCCAGCAACACCAGGCTGCTCTCCTTTCCCAAATGGCTTTCTCCACACTGTACATCCTAATCCAGTTGGAAAGATGCAACAGCCTTGGAGTGCCATTGTCCTCAATGCACTGTCCATCCACTACCTCCTGGCACCCCTTCAAGCAGATTGTTTGGAGGAAGCTGTACGAAACCCCCCCCCAGGCTGGCACAGACAACGTGTGTATCTGTTGGGCATCCGTCAACTGCACTAGAGGAGTTTGAGACTCAAAACCTCTAGGAGGAGAGTTTCTTCAGCTTTTATGTGCTGTTACAACCTCACTCCTTGTTAATGGGTTTGACAGCACTTCAGGTAGTAAATTCCAAGCCTGCAAAACTACTTACAGTGGCTTACACAACTGAGTTATGTGATACAGAAATATCTCCCTTCTACAACTTTGAAACAGACCCTTGTCAAGATTCACTAACTTCCCAGAGTCCTTGCGTGGCAAGGTGAGAAAAACAAAAGCTCTATTCTAACTGCTTTATGCAGTCCTTCACGTTCTCATGCTCCCTTCTTGACTTCTTCCTTTTCCAGAGAACAGTCTCAAAGTTTTTGATGTATAGACCCATCGGTTTTGATGTCCTCTGCTGACACTTATTCCTGCCATGCGGTTTTGGCTGTTGGTGGAGTACTGCATGTGCTCCCTTAACATTGCCCCCTGCTGCTTCTTTTTAGATACCTTACTCATATTTGCCCTTCCTTCCACAATTTGGCTCATCCTTCCCCTCTCACAAGTCTACACTGCACATCACAAGGCAAGAGCGTGTGCCAGTGCTGTAAAGCACCTCTGCTTTTTTGTATTCCTCCTTCCTCCCCAGTGAACAGTAAAACACATATAGACCCTATAGCAGCAGAGGCCCTGAAATGGAGCTTTTCCACACCCATGCTCATCTGGGAACACTTAGCAAACTCCACACTTACTCTAAAAGTGTTAATGTGAAGAATGTGTTCTTCTCATGCTGTGACCCACATGCATGAACACTCGTCAGCTCTCTGAGATGAGGGGTATCAATATTTCTTCACATGCACTTCCTACTCTGCTTCTGTTTACTATAACAAAGCTAGGAAAAACTACTACTACTGAATGTTTCCAGGACACATCTGTTACACCTATTTCTACATGAATACCTGGAATTACATTCAGAATGAATCAATAAAAACTTGCTTTGTCAGGCTGTAAGGATGAGGGAGGGGAAAAATCTTCCGTAGATAATCATAGGCCTTAATATGGTAGAGGTGGAGAATACAAGCAAATTGCTTCATTTCTGGTGAGTATTCTGCCATCTGCCTCCAGCTGTGCAATTCACAAGGCAAATCTGCTTAAAAAAAAAAAAAAAAAAAGAGGGCAGCTTTAGTGAAGCAAA
>Ga0065711_1036909_pt1 | contig 20431 bp, 19 predicted proteins | sample Hoacrofraction12_FD_59098 | JGI IMG/M metagenome (GOLD analysis project Ga0065711, IMG submission 59098) | Hoatzin crop microbial communities from Cojedes, Venezuela - Epithelial fraction 12 v2 (version 2) | ecosystem: Host-associated > Birds > Digestive system > Esophagus > Crop | place...
TCCCCCGGACGAGCCACCCCTCCTCCCTGGGGCCGGCTTGGTTGCTGGTGCGGGGCCTTCACTCTAGGAGACGTCCGTGAGGAGAGCGGAGGGGCGACGCGGCCGGGAGGCACTGATCGAGGACCGTTTCCGCAGTCTTTAGACGTGGTGTGTGGGGAAGCGCTCCCGGTTGTGCGCTGGGGTGCTGGAGGGGCCTGGGCCATCGTGCCGTAATGCGGTGCTGCGGCGGCAGTGGGCTTGGGGCAAGGTGACTGGAGCAGCGGGTACGGGAAGAAGTTCGAGGGCCATAAGTTTACCATTATTGGCAACGGGTTACTGCTCGTTATCTTCTCGTAGAAAGCATTTATTTTTCTTTATTTCTGCTTGGGTGCCTAGCCCTAGTTTTTGCAGGATTTTCTGCCGAGGGACGTAGTCGCTTTAGCAAGCAGACGTTGACGTTGGGGTATTAATTTGGTGGGTTTTTTGCTCGGCTTTTTGCAGTCAGTTGTGCTTTCCGGGCACTGTCGGTGAATAAATTTCACTTAAAGGAATTGAATGTTTCCAGGGTAGTGTATGTTCTTAACCCTCCTAACTGTCTGCCACTGTATGTGGAAGCTGAAGTGATCCGCATGTTGTCTGTGAGGTCATATGAGTCAGTCCGGACAAAATAGTCCATTTAAGAAGTAAAAACAAAGTTTAAGTGTAGAAGGTTGCTGTTTGGTGGTTAGTGCAGATAATAGCAGCGTTGAAAAAAAGTAAGGAATCACTGTGATGTTGTGGTTTGGTTTACATTGTTTTAGATTTCTATGGAATACGCTTCATGTAAAGTTTTTTTGTAGGGTAGATGTCCATAAATTTTTTTTTTTTTTGTCAGAGTGGTGAAAGTTTGCTGTCTCATATTTATTGTGTAATTAGATTGTATAGGAAGTTCCCATTAGATTTTGTTAGAACTGATAATTAAAATTATTTCTGGTGCTTGATTCTTAATGGTGTTACTCTTAAGACTGATGGGATAGGATACAGTCAGGTTGTGTTTAAACAGATGTGAGCTGCCACCGTGGATGAGCGATGAAATTGAAATATTTACTTTGTCATCTGTAAATTTCTGCTTATACAATCGTTTATCCAGATAGGCTTGAGTTTTTTTATTCTTTGGAGTTTTTGTTCTTTTTTTTTAATCACTGACAGTGGTCAAGTCATAATTAGCAGACAAAGAGTATTTCTGTGTTTCATATTTTAATTTGCTTTTAATTTTCTGCCCTATGAAAGGGATGTTTCTGACTGAATAGCAGCTGTTAATGCACATTTGTTTGTAACTGAACTTATTTGTACTGTAAATACAATGTTATTTTTATGCTGCTTTTGGAAGAGAAATGCTGTTTCGCTGCTTAAAAGAAGTGAATATAAATCTTGCATACCCTTTTAGTTTGAAATTGTCTGCTCTTATCTCCTCTGTTTGCCAAATCAGATTTTTGCTTGGACCCTTCCTTGAATAGATCTAACGCTTGTGGCCAGCAGAGGAAAAATGGCCTCCTCAGGTTACTTTCCTGCTGTTTCAGGTGTGTTAAATTTGTTCATAGAAGGATCCAACACACCTCAGAGTCAGCAAAAGATGAGTTGCAGGAGAGCCCAGTTGGGAGTGTCTGTAATGAAAAGGACTCATTTGGACCTTCCCCCTTCAGCATTGATGAACTGTAAGAAATCTGTCCTCTACCATTTTTCTGTTTCTTTTTTTGTGCTTTTCCTGATGCTTGTATTGATCTGTCTGAGATAATTTAACTCATCAGGTTGAACACTAACAGTGACAGTTCAGTCAGGGGAATCATCTTGTGGGATTCAGTTGAGCAGTATACCCCATGCAAGGGAGAGACAGGAACTGTGTGTTCATATTGCCCTTTTTGTGTCACTAGGCTGCTAAATATATCTTGAAATGTGTTTTTAAATAAATTGGATAGATGTATGTATAGAAGAGGGTGGGGGGAACTCATCCTGCTCCTGTCTTTTGCATAGTTGTTTAAGGTTCCAAATATAAATCAGGCCCACCTAGCCCAGAAGGGATTTACTGGAAAGTATGTATCAGACTAGCTTATTCCGTTAAATTTTCCCTGTCTTCTCTTTTATTTCTGAACCAGCTGATATGTGAGTCTTTTAACATGTCTGAATGCTACTCCAGTAGCTAGGTTAAGCATGCTGTTGCCTGACCAAAAGGGAAAAAAAGCTAAGGTTCAATATGTGTGATCTGAGATGAATGCACCTCTTTTTCATTAGTCTCCAGTAAAAAAATATTGTGCTCTGAACTTGCCACTCTTCAGTGGGAAAGCAGAATGCAAGCCAGGAAATTGCAGCCCGTGTTTAGCAATTGCACAGCGATGAATCTGACTCTCATATATCTCATCAGTAACAGCAAGAATACTTGCTGTGGATGTATAGATATCTACAAACATAAAGAGCTGTTCCCACAAGAATTCTGATGCAGCTTCATGTTAATTTGAATGCCTTCTAACTGTAAACTTCCAGGGAAAGACTTCATCCACCTCTCTCAGCACCGCTTCTTTTGCATCAGCTACAGCAATTGTGCAGTTCAGGGACCACTTCTGCATTCCCCTACCACAGAAAATGTGGAGAAATGCCAGCAGGAAAGCTAGCACACATGCTGGCTTCAGATTCAGTAGTATATAGTAGAGCTGCAATTACAATGCTAACTTTTTTTCTGGTGTGGATTGTGTCTTTTTTTAATGTCAAGCTGTAAAACTTCACTTGTGGCACAGCTTAAGATTTTGAGATAGACAAGTTGCCAAACTCTGGAGGACTTCATTTGCTGTCTTACTCCAATTTCATCCAGTACAGGAGTCCTTACCTGCTGCCTTGTAACATTGTACAATGCATCTTCTATAGATACTGTCAACTAGCTGTATCCTTGGAGTTTGCTTTACTCTCCTTTTCCAGAATAGAGAAAATAGAATCAGTCATAGTAATATAAAGTGGAAAGAGCTAAGAATTTTGGAGTTTAGGAGAACAAATACGAGATTCCAAAATTAATACCTTTTCTGTTATTTTTCCCTTTCCATGCTTCCGCTTAGTTCACTGTTATATTTAAAGTGCTTGGAACATAGATCTGCTGTCCTAAAGCTGGTGAATCCTTCATCTACCAAAATCAGCATATCCCTTTTGGTTTCAGGCAAAGTGAAGCTGAGTCAGAAACATGGACAAATTTTAAAAGTTCTGTGACCAAATGTGGTCATTTATACCTCTTCTAGCATGAATTTTCTTAAACTTTTGCCCTTTTGATCCGGGTGAATTAGTTGTAGCTTTTTTTTTTTTTTCTAGAGCAGCTCAGAACTAATTATGCAACAAATAAGTACTGCTTTCCTCTGCTTCAGTGGGGTGACCTAGCTTGTTGTTAACTTGCCCTGTTTTGTTTTTTTGTACTTGTAGGTGAACCACAAAATTCACCCTCCTAACACAACAACAACAACAAAAATAGTGGGGCAGGAGGGGAGGTAATTTAGGGTGCACGTTCTTCAGGATTTTAAGGAGAGAGGTCCCCCATCTTTGCTTATGGCACTCAGACTATTTTCCAGTCTCGTTTTTTTTTTTTTTGTGGAGACTTTTTTGTTAAGCTTTCATTTGTAGGTCAGCTTTCCTACAAAGCTTGTGTGACATGGGGAGCCAACTTGGACCTTATTCAGAGGCCTGAATGCATCCTGTGACGTATTTTAATTCTTTTATTGGCTTAACTTGATCCATCCAACTAAAACTGTGGAAATAAATGAAGAAGGCTTTAATTTTTGCCTTGTGGCAGATCTGTAATGTTAAAGGAAATTTTTTGGATTGTAAATACTAGTTCTATTGTAGTTTATGTATCCAGACTTTTAATAGGGTTTTTTTTAACATTTTTTTTTCCCCAGATGGTGAACTGAACGTTCTAGATGACATTTTGACTGATGCTCCTGACCAAGATGATGAGTTGTATAACCCCGACAGTGAGCAAGATAAAAGTGAGAAAAAGGGTAGGTGACTTTAGTAGTGGATATACTGCAGGAACGTAAATGATAAAAACCGTCTTTCTTATTAGGTCTAATGTCTTTGAAGTAGTGGCTCTTATAACCTGATTCACAGAGTGAAAGAGTCTAAAAGTCTTTATTTCATGGACATCTGCTTTTTCACCTGACTTTCCAAGCAAACGGTTAACTAGATGTCCTGTTGTCTCAAAAGCCGTTGCTGATTCTGGCTTGTTATGAGTTCATTTTCTGTTAGAAAATGACTGTCCTTTCTGGTGAAGTGATATGGAAGTGGTGCAAGGGGGTCCCAAAGTCTGGTTCCAGCTCAGTTCTTTCTTGATTTGGCTTTAGGCCAATCCCATAAGCATTTAATTTAGCATTCCCATATGTAAAATTTAGAAAACACGTATCAAAGCCTAAAGGATTGCTCTTTTAGAGTAAAATACGTGGTTTAGAACATGAGCTGTTCCTAACAAGCAGTTTTGAGTGTTGTTGCAAAGCCTACAATTAGAAGATGCTCGCTATGACTGCAACGGGAATTACCCAAAGTGGAGAAAGTAGGTGCCTCTGCACAGTTTTTTGATATACAAAATGGCATTGAACTTCGTATCTCTTTCTCTTTAAGGATCGAAAAGGAAAGCTGACAGGATGGAAAATGCTGAAAGTAAGAGACAAAAACCTTCTGTGCATTCATCAAGGCAGATGATGCCAAAGCCTCCTACTTCTTCAGTTAGCAATAACAAGAGAATAGTGAGTACAAAAGGAAAGCCAGTATCAGAATACAAGAATGAGGAGTATCAGAGGTCCGATAGAAGCAAGCGCCCAGATGGTGATCGAAAGACACGCATATCGGGCAGTTCCAGGGAACCTTATAAAGGACAACCAGAAAAAACTTGCATGAGGAGGAGGGATATTGACAGAAGGGCGAAGTCTTCTACACCAGATGGTTCAGAGGTATTAAATATTCTTGCTGCCTTATAAATAAAGCAATTATAGGAGACTTCTATAAGGCACATTCTCTTAGGACTGTGTGTGCATCTTGACAGTGTTACTTGACTGCTGATTCACTTTTTCTTTAAACATCAGAGAATCAGGCATGATGTGGATAGAAGACCAAGCAGGTCCAGCCATTCTTCTAAAGAAGAGGTGAACTCTGAGGAGTATTGTTCAGATCATGAGACTGGCAGTAGTGGTTCTTCTGAACAAGGCAATACGGAGAATGAGGAGGAAGGAATGGAAGAAGAGGAAGATGATGAAGTGGAGGAGGACGAAGAGGTAGAAGAAGATGGGGAGGAGGATGAAGAAGAATATGAACATGATGAGAGAGATCAGAAGGAAGGAAATGACTATGACACACGAAGTGAAGCCAGCGATTCTGATTCTGAATCCGCTTCTTTCACAGATGGATCAGTCAGATCTGCGTCTGGTTCAGATGCATCAGGTAGGTAACATCTGGTATGCTAATCTTGCCATTGAAAGTTTGGCTGCTTTTAAAAATAACCACTTCCTGACTATGTCAAGAATAAGCCTTAGTAGCACAAGTCAGTAAGATGTTAAGTATGAAATAACGCAGGCAAGGGAAAAATGTACTGGAAAGTGGTAATTCCTACAACAAATGTTGTATATATCAGGATTACCATGCTGAGGATTCGTAGTGTTCTTGATTGCTTTGGCCTTACTGTTCAATGCTTTGAAACATTGGAATTGATGTTTTCTTAAGGATCTAATGTCTTAGTTTCCTATAAAATTCATTTTAATTTGGTGTTGAGCTGTTCTGTATTCATACAGGTAAGTGACCATGTACACTGGTGTAGTAAAAGCACCATCTCCCCAGCGAAGGGTAGATGCATCTTAAACAGTGTCTGGCTTCAGCAAAGGAAATCTAAACCGAAGTTGACAGGAGTAGCAGTTAGGGCAAACTTAGAGGAATGTTTTAAGCAGAAAATAGGAACAAATGCTTCACAGTTTTATATTATAACTGGTTTTAACTTACAGATGTGAAGTGTTAATGATGTAAATACTTTTGGTTTTGGTTGGGTTTTTTTGTTTTTTTTAGGTTTTTTTGGTGTGTTGGTTTTTTTTTTTAAGAAAGTGGTTTGCAATCCTGTTAAGATTCCTCTTGTGTATCTTCCTTGTCTGAAGTCGCCATAGGTGGTCATCCTGCTTAACATAATGCCTTTTTTGGCTCAGCTCTGCTGTTTGGAATTAAAGAACAGAAAGGTGTAACCTAAAGACAAGTGAAGCTGTAATAACTGTTCTAAAAAGCTATATAGTATAACGTAACACTTAAGAGTGGAAATAATTGCCTGTGTGCCACAGTGTTTTGTTTTCATACCTCTTGCCATTTTGCTGAGCTCTGAGCGAATGAGCCGATATCACTATCGCAGCACAGTTTGTGCTCGGTGTTGCAAATTTGGCTGAAGGCTTGGAGAGAAGAGCTAAACCACCCTTACTAAAACACCTAGGAGATAAATTCTGTTTCTAAACTTTGCACAGAATTAGTAGATTTGTGGCATTTGTCTTCCTTCTGTGGATGAAAAGCTTAAGTAACTAGCATTTGCTTCTTTTGTGCGTGATAGTTTGGGAGCAACAGCCACAATTTTCACGTGCAAGCCAAATGCTAACTTCACTGTTACAGATGTAATTTTACTGTCTCAATACTTTTCATCTCAATTTTGCCTGCCACTTGATTTTTAAAATACTGCTTTTATGGGATTTTTTTTAGATGAGAAAAAGAAGGAAAGGAAGAGAGCTAGAGGTATCTCTCCAATTGTTTTTGACAGAAGTGGAAGTTCTGCATCAGAATCATATGCAGGTATTCTTTCCTTTTATTGCTTGTCATCCTGACTTGCATAAAATCTTAATGTGTAATCTAAAATAAATATAACTGGCTGTATAGAGATTTATGGGGTATGTAGCTTTGTATAATTTGGTATTGACTTCTGGCATGTTATGTGTGGATACCTTTGAGGGGAAGTAGGCTTTCTTGTTACCTTAATGCTATTCTGTTGCTTAAGTGGAATTTTCACTTTTTTTTTCTTTTTTTAAACTTGGAAGATGATGATTCAGTGACTAGTTTTCTGAGTAGGAAATTGTTCAAATACTGTTTTAAAAAACCAAACCAAACAACCCAAAAACAAAACCAAAAAAACCAAAACAAAACACTCGTGCACATTGAATAGTATTTTTTGTGTGTGTGGGTGCGCGCCCGAAAGCGTAATTTGTCATGAATGAAAATTGTATGTGACAAGGCTGTAGAAATTGTATATTATCTCTATTAAGGCTCAATCTGAACAAATGTACTTTGGCTAAACACAGGTTCAGAAAAGAAGCATGAGAAATTATCATCTTCCGTTCGTGCTGTCCAAAAAGGTATCATTTAAATTTGAATTTTTAATGCATGCCCCATAGCAAGCCATTGTCTCCGTTCATTAATTTACCTGTAAGTAGTAATGTTCCGATATAAATCAGTTTAAGTGCGTGATTGTTCTGAGCATAACAAGTGAATCCTGAGCTACTTTTGCATGTGTTCAGAGTGGTATGCAAAAACTTCGGTCGCTTTGCTCCTTACAGAGGTGACAAAGCAAAAAATAAAGTGCTTACATCTGAAAAGGGGAACATTTCAGCATTCTCTATTGGATGAGTCGTGCTGATACAAATGTTACCCAGTATTTATCCAAAGATTCTTAAGCAAGGAAAAAAGTCCTGTATATCGGAACATCACTGAATCATGCTGATTTTATTTTTTCTTTACCTGAATATGTAAGTTTTAGTTTTGATTTGGTTTCCCCTGGCATTTTGTGCTCTACAGCTTAGACTTGAAGTTTCAAATTGGGTGGTTGACTGTAATAATACATAGGTAGGAACTGGGTGGGATCCAGTGTGTTTTGAAGGAAGTGAACAACTGTCTACACTCAAAGAAACTTTTTTGACAACAACAGTTTAGCTTATTTGACGCTTTGTTTTTTCAGACCAAACAAGTAAACTTAAATACATTCTTCAAGATGCAAGATTCTTTCTCATCAAGAGTAATAACCATGAAAATGTATCACTTGCTAAAGCAAAGGTATGTTGAATTTTCTTCAAAATGATCTATTTCCAAATGCACCCACCTTACTATAGAAAAGCACATAGATAGATGCATTCTTTTCTCCCTCACTCTGATCTTGATAGAGGCAAGGATAAAAGTTCCTGCTCCTTGATTCTTCCAAGGGTAGCTATTGTGCTTCCACTAAACCTAGAAAAGTTTCTAGACCATCAGTCATTTATCTTGATAAGAGTAGAGTTAAAAAGGAGCCTCGAGGTCTGTTTGATAGCATCCTAAGCCAACCTCTATTGGGAATACTGCAATGGTATTTTCTCCCTTTCATCAGCACCTGCGTTCATATTGTTGTACGGTAAGGAGGTTCAGGAGGTTGTTTTGGCTTTCATCTAATGCTGTAAAAGTAATTTATTTTTTTTTTCAGTTGATTCAGAGATCTGAAGCCTTACTGCAGAAATGTATGCCTGGCAATGCTGGTGTAAGGGAGTTCATTGGGAGGGATCCCAGTCCGCTGGACTTCAGCTGCTGAGGAGTGGCACTAGGCCACTCTGGTGGCTTTGTATTTGCACGTGTTATTTGAAACAGCTTGTAGAGAAAATAGCTGATTTTCTGTTGCACAATATACACAGAGTAGGTGATTCTATTAATGAAGATTTTCTAAAATAGGATAGCATTAAAATGGTTAAATGAATCTTAAAATTCCTGGGCAGGTTTGGCTCCCCTCCCCCAGCTTTGGATCTGTGCAGTGAATGACATTCTGACTGGTGTTTGCTTTAGCTCGTTGCAGGATTGTATCCTTTCTGTGCTTCATCTGCACGTGGGGCTGCAACAGTGTGCTTGTTCCTAAAGCTCTTGGAGTAGATGCTTTGCCTCTCAGTGTATAGGCATCAGTGCTTTGCCACTGCATTTTTGTGAAACTGGCTTTTGTGGTGCCAATGCAGCAAGTTTTTCTAGTTCACAGCAGGGCTTCACAAACAGCAAAAGCAGTATACAGCTGACTGAAAGTAAAAAAAAAAAAAACAAAACCACAAATACATCTCTGGTGACTCTTAATGAATTGTCAGTCAGGCAAGCAACTAATCTGGGCACAGAGTAGGACATGAGAACATACCTTCAATAAAAAAGGAAGGGGAAGAGCGTTTTCTTTGGTAGATACTAGAGAATAGTCTGAAATTTGAAGATATTAAACCAGCATAAGCCTCTCCTCTGTCTGCCCAGTGAATGGTTTTGGGAGCTGATCTTGCTGAAAAGTAATAGAGCAAACTGGTATTCTATAGCTCAGCTCAGTTGGTACCCTAAAACAGATTGGGTTTTATTGTGCACGGCTACACAGGGGCTGATGAAAAGGAAAAGTTAGCAATTAGTAGGTGGGTATGTGGGAGGCTAACCAAACTGTTTTGAGTTGTGTTCCCAATTTAAAATGTTGGCCTGGTGTCTTTCATGTTTCTGCCCTTTCGCTAAAAGAGTTTTAAAGTGTGCAAGAAGTCCTTAACAAATCTCTCATACTGAGAAGGTTACTGAAGTCTGCCTGCCCACCCTTCAGAATATGTGCTGCTGGGTTTCCATAATCTGTGTGTATTATATAATATATGAACTCCCAAAGTCACTTAAAACGTACATTAAAAATACTAAAGGCAAAGGTTTTCACATATCTGTCCATCATTATAATTACAAATGAAACCTTATAGATGGTCTAAATGCATCTGCAGTGTTCAAAAAAAGATTAAAAATCCAGTGTTTTCAAAGTCTTATCATGGGGCAGGTTGAAAATATTTTCTGAAGGAGCTGAATTTAGAATACCTTTATCTTCCCATTGTGTTCTATCCCAGAACACTAGTTTGGTCTTATTTTCCTTATCTGCACTATATACTTCTGTTGGCTAAATCACTTGAGATGAACTTTCCTATTTTGGTGATGTGGTGGGGGTTATTTTGTTTTAGGGAGTATGGTCAACACTTCCAGTGAATGAAAAGAAGCTGAATGCTGCATTTAGATCAGCGAGGAGTGTTATTTTGATATTTTCTGTAAGAGAGAGTGGCAAATTCCAAGGTAAGGGAAAGTGAGCTATCACAAAGGTAAGCAAAAGTGACTTTTATGTGCAACCGCTTTTCTGTTGTGTCTTTGTTACAATTCATGTGAAATCCTTCAGGATTTGCAAGGCTGTCTTCAGAGTCCCATCATGGAGGATCACCTATACACTGGGTACTGCCTGCAGGAATGAATGCAAAAATGTTGGGAGGTGTCTTTAAAATTGACTGGATTTGCAGGTAAACATTTTTTAATTTATGTTGCTTTTTAGTAACAAGGCATTATACTATCTTTTCTGGGTGTTACTCACTTGACTGCCAACAGCATCCTCTTGAAAACTTGATTCAACCGGAGATATGTCTTCCACTCACCCCACATCGATGCCTCCACGTTAGTGGGCTTGGGACTCAGGTCTGTACCTGACATGCACTGTAGAAAATAGATTTCTTTTTTTTTATAATGTAGACAATTAATTAATTCAGAGATTTTTAACACTTGATTGTGTTCTGTCACTGATCTCTTGTGCTGAAACCAGAAAACTGTATTCTGAAGTGTTTGAGTAAAAACAGCTGCTCACTTGAATAGACAGCTGTGGATAAAATGGAGAAAAATCCTCTAGGGACAGATCTATCTTCATCTGATGTCTTGGTATCTGAACCAAGAAAATGCTGCTGCTTTAAAATAACATATGAAATAGTGCAGAGATTTTGCATAATCTGTAGGTTGTGAGCAGTATGTTCATTGATTTGACTGGACATGTCTTACAGAAATGGTTTTAAATCTCTCTTAAATTAAGAGCTATGTCAGTCCTGTGAGGTACATTGCATGGTTGTACATGCACTTCAGGTTACCAGAAACACTAAGTACAGGGAAGATGAGACTTCGAGTTACAGAAAAATCTAGGTTGGAAAGGTCCTCTGGAAGTTGCTGATTTCCACCTCCAGCTTCGTAGTTAGGTTGGATGCTCAGGGATTTATTTCAGTAGGTACCATGAGCTACCACCTCATGTAGAGACTTGTCCACGTATTCGGATGGTGAGATAATAAGCAAGCGTGATCTTGATATTGTACAAAAAGAAAAAAAAAAATCTTTAGTAAGATAGGCTGTCCATAGTGTGGACTATGCTAATTAATATTGGAATAAGTCATAGTGAAATCTTCAGTTGCTAATACTTAATACATGCCAGTACGTTCATTCAGAGACCTGACAGTGCAAAGGATAACAGGATTATTTTGTATGTAATGTCCTGCTGTATGAATTTTTAATTTTTTATGAAAAATGGAGGCAAAACTGTAAATGATGCCACTTGCATATTTAGGCGTGAGTTGCCGTTCACAAAGTCTGCACACCTGACCAATCCTTGGAACGAACATAAGCCAGTAAAGATTGGACGTGATGGACAGGTTTGTTACTTTTTTTTTTTCTTAGTAAACCACATCTTCTAGTGCTTGCTTTCAGCTTTGTATTTACAGAATATTTAGAATCTTTTTAGCTCAGTTGTTACTTGCAGTAGAGTACTGGAACAAGGGCACTTTCCTTGTTTCTAATGTTGTTGCAGAAGAAGGAAACGGAAAACAATATGGTGCGAGTTCTGTTGTCATCTTTGTGATAACCAGTATTTGATTCTTCAAAACTATGTGATAGTTTGGATTTGAATTGTAACGTGCTTTGCATTGTGTGGTGTGCAAATCTATATAGTATCGGTTTTTAAGAACAAGTTCTGGTGTTTCCAGCTGTGTTCTGCATTGCATTTTATTATATACTGTATTGCTTAAGGCATAGACTCTACAATTATAAAATACATGTTCAGTAAATTTTCAGTGGGGTGGCTCTTTGTCTTGTCAGGCATACCAGAGTGCAGGTACGTTTCATCAAGTAACCCAGCCTTGACTAAAATAATGGGTTCTGCTTTCTTAAGGCAAGATGGGAGTTGCATAATCCCATACTGTATGAAAATGTAGACTCTGTGCGTTATTTTGCACATAAACATGTTCACTTCGTTGGGTAGCACAAGTAAAACAGTGTTTTCAGTCTTGTTTTGCATTTAGTGTGACCTTAAAAAAAAAATTATTTCAGTTAACTTTGTTTCTGTTAAATGGTCAAGGAAATAAATATTTTAACGTTTTGTCCATTTCACTGTAGAGTTGCAGTCTGGACTTGGGTTTCATATTTTTTCATAGAATTGCTGTACTGTTAGGTACTGGGCAAGCATTGTCTGATGCTTGCTCACCCTGCTTTTTGACTTGGGTAATTTCCTGCAGTGGTTGTTGTTTATGTCTTTACATTTTGTCTAACCCTGAATGGATCTCTCTTCTGGGGATGTGTACACTGGACTGATTGAATTTACCACGTCCTTTGGGAAGGCATTCCGCAGGCCTGCTAATCACCAGGTTGAAGAAGCGCTGTTTTGAATGGTTTTGCACCTGGCTCCTACTAGCTTCATTTGATGGCCCTGAGTTCTTGTACTGGAAGAGGGAGTCAACAAGTTGATCTCTGTCCCCGTCTCCTTCAAACAATTTGTGGTGTCGAATGCTCCAGTTATATCTGTCTTGTCCCCCATACCCCACATATTCCTCTTTTATTCTAGGCTAGAGAGACCCAACCTGCTCAGTCATTGCATGTAGGAATTGTTGCACTCATTCGGTAAATCTTAGTGCCCTGCTTTGAAGCTTTTCCATTTCTACTGTCCCCCTATTTTTTTGAAATGAAGGGGTCAGAACTGCACCCAGTATTTAAGGTGTGGGTGGAACATGGACTTCCAGTGTGGTATAATGACTTTCTGTGTTCCTTTCCTAATACTCCTGAACACACAATTTGCTTGTTTTGACTCCTGTCAGGCACTAAGCTGGTATTTTCATGGACCTGTCTGTCATACACTGAAGAGCTCCCTCTGGAGTGGTAGTAGTCAACTTCATCAGGCCATGGCTTTATGTGTGAAGCTGGGATGGATTTTTTTCCTACGTGTGTCACTTTTCTCTCTGTAATAGGTGATCATTTTCTTTGTGATGAAAAACAGTCCTCTGATTTTGTAGCAAAACAGTGATGTGGCCAGTATGTCTCATGGGAAGATATGGTTGCCCCAAGTGTTGGACTATTTTATGAAAATTCTAAGTAGTGCCTAAAGAGCGAAAGGTAATGTAAGTGAATTTTGCTCTGTCTCTAGTGATACTGAAATCTCTTCAAAGTGTCTTTTTTTTTTTTTTTATGTTGTCAGTGTATTTGGGGAGAGTTTCATTTCTTCAGTTTATAAACCACTACTGAACTTCTAACTAATTCTAGGAAATTGAGCCGGAATGTGGAACCCAACTTTGTCTTCTCTTCCCTCCTGATGAAAGTATTGACTTGTATCAAGTCATTCATAAAATGAGGCACAAGAGAAGAATGCACTCACAACCCCGATCAAGAGGACGCCCGTCCCGTCGAGACCCCGTTCGGGACGTGGGAAGGTTAGAAACGTTCTTTGGACTGATAATAGGCGCATGTGTCAGAATAACGTGATGGAGGAATATGATTCGTCAAAGCTTTCCCTGCGATAAAGAAGAGAGAAAATCCTCAAATCAAGCTGCATGGACAAGTTTGTGGCTTCATTGAGGATTTCACATGGTTCCCCGGTCTGTCATTTTTCAAGAGGAAAATGGGGATCTTTGCTTTTGCAGAAAAAAAGCTCTTAAAGTGCTGTCTAGTTTAGACTAGATCATTTATTGAGATACAGCAACGTGTAATGCTAGCTGTAGGTAAGCTTGGCTTGATTATGAGCAGGCTAGATAGAGAAGGAAATATTTATATGCCAAAAATGTGTTAATATCTTGTAAAAGCCTTTTCTTTCAGGTGTGTCTCTGGATAAGCCTTATCAAATATGGGACTTTTATAAGGATCACTTAGAATTTTGCAGAAGATGCCGCCTCATTTTGAGGATAAAATATTTAAGTTATTTTGATATTCAAGAGGAGCATTATTGGGACTGTTTCAAATTGTGTCACCGTGATGTGTTAACCCCATTGCCAAATATTCTCTAACATGTAACCACTGAATTCACACATCTTGCTGAGCTTCTGAAAACAGTAGGTTCTTTCCAAAAGGGATCACGTGGCCCTTGGAGACCCGGCAACAAACCAAAAAGAATGGCTGTTGCTGTGTCTGTATATACAACCTTTCCAGATGCTGGCAGTACCTGTGGACTTAAAGTATTTTTAGAGGATCGACATGGTTATTGAGCACTGCTATATGAACTTAACATCATTTTCCAGAAAAAAAGGGGGTGTAACTTGTTACAGAATTGGAGAAGTCTTTGCAAAGAACTGATATTAGCCGTTCTGCCAAACACCTTTTCCCCGTGTAGCCACTTTGCATACAGACTGATGTATGGTTTGGGCTGAAACCTTTGGTTAAGTTTCCTTTTTGTGGAAACGTCCTGTGGTAGGTACAGATACCCAACAAGAGTCCCCATTTCCTTGAGCTTAAAAAAAGGACACTGTAACGAGTAGGTAGGAGGAAACCTGGCAGCGCCCCCCTATTTTTGGCTTTAAAGGACTGAACACCAAGATGGCTTTTGAAGTTAAGCCAAGAGGTTTCCAGTGCAATAAAGTATATGCAAGTGAAGGTTTTGCAATGGACTGCAAACTATACATATAACACCACCACACCTTCTCAAGCTTGCCAGGGCCTCCATTTATGTATGTGGCTTACAGCTTAAAGTCAGTAGTTGGACTACTATATGAACTGTTTCTATCATATTTTATACCGGTCGTAAATGCACTCTCAAAACTACAAGAAAGCGGTATGTTTATTCTTTACACCAGCTTTTATTTCCTTGATCTGATTTTGCTGTAGATACAACTGCTTTGGTTTTGGGGCAGTAAAGAATCTGCTTTCATTTTGAAAAGCTTAGTAGCTGGGTATGGTGGGATTTAAAGACTGTAGTTGGGAAGGGGGTGGAGAAATGAGTCTTTATAAAACTAAAAGGTACATGAGCTTGTTACTCAGGGAGCAAGTTGCACAGTAATTAAGCAATTTAAGGTGTTAATTTCTTGTCATAAGGAATTATATTGCTGGGGTGGGGGGCAAGGGAATGGATTTGTAGCTGCTTTGTGTTTAGAAACACTGATATGCTAGCATTGGAGTCTCCCATTAATGTTTATGTACCTTGATGGAACAAGATTAACGTCCAGTTTTCAGTTCTTTATGAAATGTAACAGCAACTGGGATGTAACTGTTTATAATCAAACTTCCTTCCTGAGAGGAAAGTTCTTAAAGATAACATCTCTTCCATCAAAGAGCTGTTTGTAGAGAAAGGAGACACAGTTATTTTAATTATTAGGAAGCTTAAGTATTCTTAAACTTCCTGTAAAAGGCACCGATGCATTGCTAGTAAATTGCTTCAAACAGATATTGTTAGAAATGATATAATTGACCTACCCAGTTAGAAAAGCTACAGTGAAAGAAGCAATTTCACAAAGCGTTAATAAGTTTTAATTATAAATGTTTCTGAAATAGACCTTTTATAGAAATCTTTATAGCTAGCAAATATAGCAATGTCCATGCCTTGTGACTGTAATGATATATTTTGCTGTCTGTTTTCACTGTATTTAGTTCTGTGTATTCTTTTGTTATCCGATAGGTTGTTTCAAAATGTAATGTGGAAAGTGTAATGTTAAAGCTTAAGTCTGAGTTTGTGTTAGACAAATTTGTTGCCCTTTGGTACAAAGGTATAGTTGGGTTCAGTTCCTTCCTTAAGTACCAAAGCTGTAGCCAGAAAGTAACAGTAGAGGGTATTTAATCAGACTGTTTCTCATGATTATTTGAGTTCAAATTTAAAGCTGTAGAACATTTTGAAGCAGATGGAATTCAGAATGGTTAAATTAAGATTCTGGGAAGCTCAGGCTATTCCTGTGAGATATTCTGCTGTGACGAATGCTCCAAGCAACCTTGTTTAATCTCTGATATCTAATTTGTGTAGGCGTCGGCCGGAAGATTATGATATTCATAACAGCAGAAAGAAACCAAGGATTGACTATCCCCCTGAGTTTCACCAAAGACCAGGTTAATATCTTGCTGTCAAGATTTGTGTGCACCAATTCACAAGTGTTTTCTCTTTTAGCATATCCTCATTTAATTCAAAAGTAAAATACTGATATGACTGGGATATAAAAATAGGACTTGTCCCAAGTGCTGCCTGCTGATTTAACCCACCTCTTGCAGAAGTCAGTGACACTGTCTCACTGGTTTGAGAGAGAGTGAGCTCAGTTAATCTAGGCTGAGTGCTTTTAAGAGCCTCAGAATTGTGTATATTGCTGTGAATGATCCTCTCAAGTGCTTTGTTAATACAGGTAGTTGAAGTGCCTGGCAGGCACAAGAGTTGGTTTCACCTACTTGTCAGTGCATTAGTTGTCAAATTAAAATGTTTGTCAGAAATACCCAACTGGGTAAGCAGCCTGTGCTTAGAGATGGCAGTAGACATTCAGTTATGTTTTCACAGAGAATTTTTTTACAAACGTGACATGAGGAAGGGAGGGGGAAGTTTTGCTGCATTTTACCAGAAGGTCTGATGATGAGTTTGAGAAAGGAATTTTGGTGTTCTCCAGAAAGAAGTGTTTGCAGTGGTAATGCAGCAATAACACTGGTAATATTGCAGATTTTTTTTTTATTCAGGAAGCAGTTATTAAGGAATTGTCACTTTTAATCTACCCGATCTTGCTTCGCTGCTATTAGGAATACGTATTCCATTGTTTCAGTAGCAGATTTCTAAACCTTTCTTTAGAACCTGCCTTTATCTGTCCAGCTTGACTGCAAAACCTGTGTTCTTTGATGCAAAAACAGTGTTGCTGCTGCTTAGCTTTCCAGGACTATTATTTAGAGTACAGAACTTTTTCTTTTTTTTTTTTTTTTCTTTTGATAATTAAGCTCAGAAGCATTATTTATTAGCATAAGCATGCCTGGTGGTTTGCACTGTTTTCCTGAGCTCTTTGAAGTTTATTTCCTGGGATTTACTGAAGCTGTAACAATTCTTTATGCTGTGGCGCTTTTCCAGATGTTCAAGTTGTTTTTCGTTATCTGTGCGTAAGGAAATCAACCTTGAGAGCTGCCCAGATGAGCACATTCTACTGAATACACAGTTAATAAGCAGTAACAGCCATGTGCTGACTGCCAAGGGGGACAGTACCCTGCAAACTTGTGGGCATTCCCAATTCGTTTGACTAAAATTCAGGTCTTTATTTGCACGGATACCCCCTTACATATTTGTTTGTACTGTGTGCAAATTCCTATGGGAATGAGTTCCTATCATTTTTTTGTTACTACATTATACTATTTTTCTGTACCATCTGCCAGAAGTTGTAAGTTTTTTGAGAGTTATTTTGAAAGCAGAGGTAATGGCAGGTAGACACAACTTCATAGCTGGCACAAAAAGAAAGGACAATTTCTAATGAGTAGATTTTTTAAGACTGCTATCATAAGATGGTAAATTGAATTAATACTGCTTGATGTTCGAACAGGGTATATAAAGGATCCCAGATATCCTGAAGTAGACAGGTAAGGTGTGTTCATGTTATTTTATGCCCTGGTAACTTGTGTGTATGGATAAATTGGATTTAGTTCTACAAATTTTTATTCCCAACAGACGATTTTCAGGAGTTCGACGAGATGTATTTTTAAATGGGGTAAGTTAGTGCATGCAGACTTTTGGGGAACTTTTTATATTCAGCTTTCAGCGCTTCCAAAGAACACTCATTGCAAATGTTAATATCACTGTCTTTCATTTTAGTCCTACAATGATTACGTGAGGGAATTCCACAACATGGGACCACCACCACCATGGCAAGGAATGGTTTGTGTCGTGTTGAATTCACGTTTTCTCTGTCGAATATGGCTTTTTTTTATTGCCCTCTAGAGGAGCCTAGTGTATTCAATGTGCATTCAGTTCTTCCCTTTTCATAAAATACACCTTTGCTGTAACAAAATTTTTTGGGGGAAGAAATTATTTATATCAGGTACTTACTTAGCTCTCAGCAATAGCCCAGTATTCTAATAAGCAGTACGGCAGTAGGAATCTGGCTTGGTTTGAACCTACAAGAAACTGAAAGCTCTGAGGAAATAGCAGAACCCTCCTTCAGCCTACAGAAGAGGGTGTCATGAAATTCTGTATTCCACTAAATGTTCATAGTAATTGGCTTTCTCTCAAACAGCAAATACATCAAAGAGGTGGATTTGCTGCAGAGGCTCATGGAATGGGCTGGCATGCTCTAACGTTGCGCAGTGGTTTGCTTTTGGCTATGGCAGTGAAGCATGCAGGAAAGTAGCAGTACTACACACCATAATCAAAAGAAGTCTTGCTGTATTGCAGCCTCTGCGGAAATGTGCTTTTTTGCCAGTCAGATGAGTGTATCTATGAGTAAACGTATCTACAACTACATGCATGGAAATAACTGATAGTTCACTTGTACAGCTGGTTTTGCCATCGTGTCTGGAGGAACAGTCATTATAACTAGTTATTTTGGTTATATTTAGTAATTCTGGCCCCGAGGGTTCAGATTTTGCATAAACGTAATGAGTCTTTTGGCTCTTGTGTATATTGTGAATGAGCAAAAGGCAGCACCAGGTGTAGAGATGCTACTGTAGCCTCTCATTTTTCTCAGCTGAAATACAGCTCTGGTTTGTCATAACTGAAGGAAGTGAGCAAAGTTGTCAGACTGGGAGGAGGAAAATACTTTGTTTCAAACACAGCTAAGCCTCCAGAAACTCCCCTTTTTGTTTTCTCCCACTCTTCCCCATTCTGCATGCTGTCCAAGTAGACATGCTAAAATCCAGCACTTCCATCTACTTCATTTGTGACAACAATGCAAGTACCAATGCATTGGTAATATGGGAAAGACAGACCTTGCTGAATGAAGAAATGGAAGAGAACAGCTAAGAGCCATGTGTGCATTCCTTTGTTTTGAAACACTCAACAAACTTCATGTAACTTTCTTGTAGCCACCGTATCCAGGTATGGAGCAGCCACCACACCACCCTTACTATCAGCACCATGCACCTCCACCTCAAGCTCACCCTCCATACTCAGGACATCATCCTGTACCGCATGAAGCAAGATACAGAGACAAACGAGTAGTAAGTGTCCACAGAGACAGAGTGGGACACAAGTCTGCAGGCCAGAGTAGGAACGGGAGGAATCTGGGGTACAGATGTAGCCTAACCTGAGATTTGTTGACTTTGAAAAACTGTGTTTTTAAGACTGTATTAGTTTTCTTTGGAAAGATCAATTATTTAGATTTGCTGCAGTCTTCCAGCATCTTTGAAAAGCCTCTTTCTCCCAGGTGATGTAGAAGTGCAAAATTCTAACAACATAAGCTGAGGTGTGTGCTTAAAATGGCTTCCAGCTGAACTTTTCATGCTGAAGCCCAGTTTGAAGAAGGACATGTCTGTAACATTCCTTGCACTCATGCACAACAAATCACATAATCAGCAGAAAAGTTTGTGTTTTATAACTTTTTACAGGCACATCAAAAAAACAGGGCAGATTGTTTAATAATTTCTGTTAGCTGGCTTTGAAGGCTGCTTAGCTTTCAGATCTCTTGCTGGTATCTGGCATTTGTTTGAACCCCAGCTTCTGCACAGTGGAAGCACAGACATGGTGCTGCCCTGAAGATGAAAGAAGAAACTTGTGCTTACGGATGCTGGACATAATTTTTTTCCTTTTTTTTTTTTTTTAAATACTGGGCTTTCCCAAGAGTTATCGCCAACCCTATGGATAAGGGAAGGGAGGGGATTTTGGTCTGGGAAAGAAAATAAGCAGAGCTGTCCTTTCATCACAGCATGACTACGACATGAGAGTAGACGACTTTCTTCGCCGCACGCAAGCAGTTGTCAGCGGTCGGAGAAGCAGGCCTCGGGAGAGGGACCGAGAGCGGGAACGGGACCGTCCTAGAGATAATAGAAGAGACAGAGAACGTGATAGAGGCCGTGATCGGGAAAGAGAGAGAGAGAGGATTTGTGACCGGGACAGAGACAGAGGTGAAAGGGGTAGATACCGAAGATAATCTATCTGGAACCAATGCTCACTTGAAACAAAAAAGGCTTGTATTTTTTTGTGTGTTTACAAGTAGTACGTTTTATTTTCAGCTGTCTACTTAAAGTTCGTTGTGTAGAAGGATTTATAATGACCCTCTCTATTCCAAGCATGCAGTGAACTATGAACTGGAAAAACTCAAATCGGCCAAAAATAAAATGCGCAAAGCTAACACTCAACTTGGCGTCTGTATTGAAGCAGAATGGGAAACAGCTAAGAATGTAGATACTAATTAATTCTCAGTAAGTGTTCATCTACTTAGTGACTTCATTCTGGGTTTTGGAATACTGATGGATAACTGCCTTTTTTTTTTTTTTTTTT
>Ga0065711_1036907_pt1 | contig 20427 bp, 9 predicted proteins | sample Hoacrofraction12_FD_59098 | JGI IMG/M metagenome (GOLD analysis project Ga0065711, IMG submission 59098) | Hoatzin crop microbial communities from Cojedes, Venezuela - Epithelial fraction 12 v2 (version 2) | ecosystem: Host-associated > Birds > Digestive system > Esophagus > Crop | place...
AAGTAAGCAGACGGAAGTGATGCTGTAAACCTAGGCTATATAACGCTGTGTTATTTATCAATAAACGCCATTTGCCGTCCACCACATTGGTGTCTGCGTGCTGATGACCCGAGCGGCAGAGGGGTGGGTCGCCGAGCCGTCCCTGAACCAGGTCGCCACGCCAACGAAGGCGACACTCAAGTAATGTGTAATCCCCATAGTCACTCCACTTAGCTATTTAATAGTATATGGCGTCATGATATTACCTGTGCTGGTTTTGGCTGGGATGCCATTAATTTTCTTCATAGTAGCTAGTATAGGTATATGTATTGGATTTCTGCTGAAAACAATGTTGATAATAGAGGGATATTTTCAGTACTGCTTAGCAGTGCTTACCCACAGTGAAGGTCTTTTCTGGTCCGCACACCCCCTACCAGCAAGTAGGCTGGGGGGACTCAAGTCAGGAGGGGACACAGCCAGGGCAGCTGTCTCCAAGTGACCAAAGGGATATTCCATGCCACACGATGTCAGGCTCAGCAATAAAAAGCTGGAGGAAGAAGAAGGAAAGGGGACATTCAGAGTGATGGCGTTTGTCTCCTCTAGTCACTGTTACACGTGACAGAGCCCTGCTTTCCTGGAGATGGCTGAACAACTGCTTGCTGATGGGAAGCAGTGAATGAATGCCTTATTTTGCTTTGCCTGTGCGTGACAATTTTGCTTTACCTATTAAACTGTCCTTATCTTAACCCACGACTTTTCTCTTCTACACTTCCCATGCTCTCCCTCATCCCACTGGGGAGAGTGAGCGAGCGGCTGCATGGAGCTTAGCTGCCCACCTGAGTTAACCTATGACGTTACCTTAGGCAGTGAGGATTTCCTGTATTTGTCTTTCAGAGGCTTTTTTCAGTACCAGTATTTCAAGTAGCCTTTGATAATCCTGCTGTGATATCAGACAAAAAATCCTGTCAATAGTTCACCTTAAAATTTTATTTTTTACACTTGTAAAGGAATACTGATAATAACACACTTCACACCTATATTGAACTATTTAAAAGATGTCTCTGTGGACTCCATGCTGTCGTGTGCAAACTGATGAATCTGAAATTTATAGCAGCATTGCCAGAAAGAGTCTGGCTGTTCCTTTACTCTAAGCTGCATGCTTTCTATGTTCAGGTGCCAAATTCCTGCAATTTCTACAATATTTGCTCTTAAAGAACAACTACTACTGACACTGAGACCAGGTCTGGGTGGACTGCATCTCCTAAAGATGAGCATGAGTGAGGGATTGGCACCGTGTGCTAGAACGCAGCCTTTTTAAGGAAATAGATTTTTTTGAGGGAAGAGCAGACAAGATGACAAATGGACCAAGTATTATTTAGACATGACTGACTCCAGAGGGAGGGCAGACAGATTGAGAAGAATTTGTAGGCTTAGTCTGGGAAACTGTTTCCTCCCACAAGTGTTCCAAAGGAGAGCTGCGGTCTTGGAGAAAGAGGATGTGGGCAAGCTGCTCAGCTGGGCATGACACCATCTGAAGCTGAACAGCAGCTAATGAAAAATTCTCTCTGCATTTGACTCTATTCATCATGCCACATTAATGAATGCTAAGCCAAATTTAATCCACATTTTCAAGACTAGTGCAAATTCTTAGAATTTACAGGAATCTGTTATTTATTCTTACTAACGCTATCTGTCACAGTTCGAAGTATACATTAATATATGTGAGGTTCATAGTCCGTAAAATGATTCAACTGTGGACAGAATGAAGATAGCTACATATTTTCACACTGTTTTTATTTGGAGAGATAATGACCTTGTAGCAAATTCCTGATGTTTTGGTTTTTTGCTACCTTGGTGTGTGATTAGACGCAAAGGATGTTATGCATGTTTCGTAACCGGAGGTCATAAGAGAGTCTAAATACCAACATAATGATACATTTTGCGGTGAAGTTCTGCTAATAATGCATTTATCTTCATCTTGATCCTGCGGGTATTTTATTTTAAAAAATTTTCATAAACTGAAAAAGCCACAGTATTCCAGCTGCTAAATAAAATTAGAAGGACAGTTCTGACCATACAGTGATCAGCAGTGTCTGCACAAGGTAGTACAAAGTGCTCACTGTTAGATATGGTGACCAGCTTAAATGCAATTCTATTAGAAATAGGAAAGATAGACTCTTTAGGGTGCTCACTTTTTCAGTACAGTGGAATATTATGTATATTCAATTTTTGTCCCAAATTATTTGTTGCTTAAATACTTCTTTGTATTTGTTCCTCTTTAAAATACTATATGGCTGTTTGTTTTTGTTTCTCCCACCATTGTGCAGAGCCCAGATTACTGTCCTCAGATCTTTAGGCTACTGTAGTGAGTCTGGGAACAAGGCCAGTAATTTCAGTAGACTGTGGCCCCCATGGGTGCTCCAAGTCATTCTGATAATTTAAGAAGGTATTTTGTAATAAGACTAGGGGTATCTTAAAATGAAGTTATTTGGTAAGCAAGGAAGATGAGATTTCCTAGAAAACTTGTTTCCCAAGTAAAACTAAAAATAGACCCACCGGCACTCCAAATCTCATTTAAGAAGTGCCCCATTCTGGTATTTAGGAATTGTACAAATAAGTAGTGAAATAATGTTTCTCTCCCCTTTTGCAACTTGGGTTACCTGATTACATTGACTCTTCAAGCAGGAATTTGGACTTGAAGGGCAAACCAACATACAACAGCTACACCTGGCTGGAAGGCGGAACACAGCAATTTCTGACGATACAAGAAAACTGGAACCATAATAATGCCCAGTGGCAGCAGTTCTAAAGCACCCCCAGAATTTTGAAAAATCTCTTTTATTGAAAGAAACTGCTTCAAAAGCCAGTCCTTCATCAACAACTTTCATGAAAAAAATTGGAAAACTTTGTGAATGTCTAGTGACAGGGATCAAGTAAAAATGAAAGAAACTTTTACTAGTTCAAGAAGTGGCGGTATTACACAAGGTCTGCCTGATTGCTTTCCATAACAGCTTCTGAAATGTACTGTCACAGAGGGAAAATGTTGTTGATTGTATCCTTTTATTGTTAATTATAACAATGCAGAGGCCCAAAAAATAATATTCAAAAAGATAATTAAAATTTGTCATGTCTGTGATGGATTGAGGAATGGGGAAGAGTATAACAGCTTGCAGTTAATTAAATTGTAATCTTGAGAAGAAACTGAGATTGTGTATGACCTGTAATTGTTCGGAGTGTAATGGGGACAGGGTCATATACTTCTGAAGAGATAGAAATTTACCTGGTGGCTGATAAGCAGCTTAAACTCTCTGCTCTGGAATCTAAATTAGGTAGAAATATTCTGCTCTCAAGGTCTCCTGCCTTAGTTATTCCCTTGAGTACAGAAAATGCTATATATTCATCTACCGTAATATAGTGACCCAATATGTTGCCCAGCTTCTCCTAGTTCTCTTTTGAAGGACAAAATCTTTTTTACCCCATGTTGTTAGTTCATGAAGTTTCTCTTTTTTTAAATTATTGAGACTCTCAGAAGGTCTTTGTATTAACTAGCATAAAGCAAGTCGTCGAAGTCTGTAAGCAATCATTTAACATCTGTCAGAGTTTTAGTACAGAAATTTAATGGGTTTACTTTAACTCAATATGTTTTAATTTTAGGTATGTATTTACTGGCATTTATTTTATCTATAATATCTCTACGACATTATTTTAATGTGAAAAGTAGCCTCTCTGAAGAAATCAACTTTTAGTCACCTGTATTGTTTGGTCTTTAAATAGTACTCAGTTTCAGCAGTCCCGATTTCAAGGGGAGATCTAGTTATGCAGTTTTGTGTTTCGCCTGATAGTGTCCTATCAGTAGGATATCCTTCTTGGTTGATGCATGAGAAACTGAAAAATGAAGATCTCTTTTAATAGTATACGTGTTTTTTTCTTTGCTTCCCTGAAGGCCAATTTCTAATATTCCCACTCACATGTTTTGACTGATCTCTCAGTTACTTCCAATGCATTTGGCAAAGTTCTTTTCATTTACTAGAATTAGCAATGTGAGCTAATTTATAAAATCTGAATCAGGCAACTTAAAGGACATCACTTTGAACTAAAGAAGCCTGATTATCCTTTGGGAATTTATAGTTAATCTGAATTTCATAATTAATTTATGGACCTATAGTAATCTGAATTTAATCTCTTCAAATTCAATGTCTCAACAAAATGCCATTTGAGGGCTCCCTTTTACTTTATTTTAATTTAAACCATCTTATGAAGCTGATTTATCAAAATTCAGAATAATTCCCTTTTAAATTAAAAATAATACCTTATTCTCTTAGCCAGAAATTGATGGTTTTGTCTTCTACTTTCAATTCTCTGAGCAACTGTTCTTGCCTTTTTAGTTTAGCTTCCTAGATTGTATTATTTTTCGAAGAAAATACCTGCAAATTACCTGATGTTCCATAGAGGACATATAGATGCTGAGCTTCAGTTAAAAAAGATCTGCTATGAATGCCAAAAACAAATAATTAGGGAATGATTAATTGCATTTTTCAGGTAGCTAACCTTTGTGTTTTTTAAAAAAAAAAGACTTTTCCTGTCTTAGTTTAAGTATTGTTAGGGTCTACTTTGTTTTTAGGGAGGGTTTTTTTGTATTAAATTCTACTATGTCACTTACAGAAATTGGAAGATAGGTTAGTATATGGAGCAGGAGATTATAGAGGCAAAATAGGACAGTCATATGATTAAGATAATACACTTCTATAGAGATATTATTTCCGCTTTTCTGCAGGTTTCCTTGCAAACCTAAGGTGGTTTTAACTATGGGCATTCCTCGCTATGTGGGCCTGCAGGCTCTCTGTAAGTCCCATTTTCAGAACATTCAGGCTCTGTGAAGGTGTTCAGAGTACCACCTGCAGGCAAAGACAAACTTAGACCCCAATGTCTGGTCCAGATGCAAACGGTCTTATTAAAACTGTGTCATGTCTGGAATAGTATCTTTCTTGCACAAGATGCCTGTTAGCACAGGCACTTTGCTTCTTCATCAAAGTTGCTTACATAATCCAAAGACTTTGTTCACCAGATAAGCCTAGCTCTATCAGCATTTACCCAAAATTTAGTATAAAAAGCTACATTTTCTGGCAATGATAGTTTAAGCAGCTCAAGCTACTGATTATTTCAAAGCCAGTAAACACTTCACACTCCTTGCCTCACTCTTGCAGCCTTAAAATGTGTGAGTAACATCACCCTTTGTTTTTCCATTTTGTTACGGGAAGGGAGATTTTCACTGTAGAGAAAACTCAGAAGCTCTTTTCATAGCATGCAGTGAAATAAGCTCTGTGGGTACAATACGGCAAAAGAGGAGCTCTCAAAAAAAAAATTATGTCTTTCCACTAGCTGGGGCTTGTGCTATTTGTGCTGGTGACCAGTGACAGCATATGAGGAAATGGAATGAAGCTGCATCAGGGGACATTCAGACTGGAAATTAGGAAAATATTCTTCACTGAGAGGCCCCCCAGGGAAGCAGTCATGGCACTGAGACTGTCGAATTTGAAGAGCATCTGGCTGATGCTCCTTGTCATTTGGTTTAGTTTTAGGTAGTCCTGAGAGGAGCAGGGGTTGGACTCAGTGTTCCTTATGGGTCCCTTGCAACTTGAGATATTCTATGATTCTACGAGGCAATTCAAATGACAGATTTTAATATCTACAGTGTACCTAGATTCTCTTGTGGTCATTGGTCTCACGGAGTCCCTCTGTAGAGCAGCTTGTAAAGCTGACTAAATTCACTGCGGAAAGGAACAGGCATTCTCCTGGTCTTTCAGTGTTGGTATCATTATAAGTATATGTTACAGAAATGGCAGAAAAAGTGCAAAGGCTGGTTGTGCTTTTTCTTCCAGTAAATGACAATTTAGTTTAGGAAGGTAAAAAAGAGTATGCAGAAAGTGAAGAAACTTATCCTATTGCAGAGCATGAAATTAGGATGCTACCTTTGTTTTTCCTGTGCATTAACTCTCTCCTGCTTAATTTATTTTTTTTTTTAAATTTAAATTTAAAGACTGTTTCCTTGATTTAAACTGGATATAAAACTTTGAAAATTATAGTGATTCACATATGTCCTGTTCATCATTTCTTCTGATGGATACGTACCCTCCACACTAGTCTGGTAATCCATGGCAGTCAACTGAAAATGTATTTCAAAGCAGTGTGATTCTCCAGAGACATAGGCTTCCAATCTCATGCTGCTAATTGCAGAATAGAGGCCTTGAGGACTTCTGTCCATCTAATGAATTTCCTTGTGACCTCGTTTTCTAGTACAACAGCTGTTTATTTCTCCTTACTTCTTGTCAAAAAGAACTGGACTGCAAGAAAGTTACCTGTATGACTTTGAAGTATGAATCATTCATTTATTCACAGAAAGAATAAACAGATGTGGTTTCACATGAAATGTTTTGCTGTTACACTAGGTAGCAATTTTATCCAGCTTTTAAATCATCTGCAAACATTAACCAAAAAAGCCAACCAACAAAAAATAAAGTAGGATTCCTTCTCAACATTGAAAGCCAATTTCTCTTTTGTGTTACATGACTAAGTACTTACCACAAGAAATAATATCTTTGAGTATGAAACAGCTAAGCATAATGTCTGTTAAATATAGAAAGGCAAAAAAAACCCAAACAAACAAACAAAAAACTCCACACTGCTGGAATTGCAATTGAGACACTAGCCCAGGTGTCAGGACAGTTCTGCAGCATCGGCTTAGTGCAGAGGTATTTGAAAGAATAAATAAACCTCTGTAATGTTCCTTTTAGCTTTGCCTTGACAGGGAAAGGCAACATACAGGAAATTAAATTAGCCTTCTGCTGAGGTCGAAGAGACATTTTACCCCAAGGTCTGTCTTACAGTGGGTCTGCCCTGCTAGATCTTTTAATTTCCCCTCTAAGATGGACTGGGTGAAGGTGGTGAAAGCCACTCTGGGAAGTGCTGCCCACTCTCCAGAGAAGTGGCAGGGGGCAGCACTTTATAGAAATACAGCAGAGCCTGGAGTAAGCAGGGTCTCCAAGAACGTTATAAAAAAATTTTAATTTAATTGTTTCGTCTCTTAAGCTATATGATGTTCACGCTTTAAAAACCTTTGCTCTATGTATTATGTGTTACTTAAATTGTATAATAACTAAAAGATTGCTTTGTTTTGGAGTCTGTATTGACAGGTAGGCACATTAATGGAGAATTCCATTTTTGCATCTTGTAATTATTCTGGATGTTACTGATAGTTTGTATTTTCTGTGTTAAGTTACCCTCGTTGTTGGTTTGTGTTGAAGGTAGCAGGGAGTCATAGATTTCAGAATGTCATTTTTAAAAAAAAGTTTTCCATAGCAGCTGCATAGAATGTCTCATGCAGGACTTAATGCTCAGGTCTTGTTAAATTTCAGCTGAACTACACATGAACTAGCTTTTATACTAACTTTAGAAAAAAGTCCCACACTGGTTTATAAAAATATTTTCACTTCAGTAATGAGTGCAGGAGAAATTTATTACCTGAACTTTTTAGATCAATTCTGTCTTGAATTGTCATTACTGCCAACAGTTCTTTGAAACTCTACTCTAATTTTGTCATGTAACATTTGGTATCAGCAGTAAAATTGTCCAATGTTCAATTGAATGGCAAATTTTATTTCCCTTCCAAAAGGTTTTAATCAAGACATTTGGAGGCCAAACAGCTGTGCATGGAAATGATTACTTCAGCTAAAAAATCAAACTTTAGAACACTTAATTTCACATATTTTATTTATGTGACATATCTTCTTCTTGTTATAGAAATCCAAATTAATTGAACTGTAGTAACGGCAGATACACTTCTGCTGTAGAAACTTGGGAGCTGGAAATTAAAATAAACATGGGAGTCATTTCTTTACATTTGTAGGATATCTGATTGCTACACCTTGGCATAAGTGAATCTCTCACAAGGGAGGCTCGAGCCTGGAACACTAGGGGCTAAGGCTGGAAAAAAAGGAAGACTTAAAGTAGTGCAGGACTCTGAGTGTTTGGGTAAAATTAAAGATTGCTTTTGACATTGTTTTCCTAAGATTTTCTAGGAATGTTCTTTCTTGTATCCATAATATCTGTGTGTAGGTCATCCTGTTATCTCTCACGATGATCTTCTTGGAATGAGGGCCATTTTTTTGTTAAGGCTGTGTCTGTCTGACTCAGATTTCATTTATGACTGAAGCTGACAGGCTTCTGAACAACATTTTTTAGGAAGTTATTTGTTTGGTGTGGGTTGGGGTCAGGAGGGAGGGAGGTTGTCTTTGTGGTTTGTTTTGGTTTTTTGGTCTAATATCAGTCTGCAAATTGTACTGCCACCCTCAAAAACGCACTCTATGTGTGTGCATGCATTCCTATGGGCATGTTACCGGATATTTTTTTTTTATAGAATTCAAGGCAGTGTTGGTGAAAATCCCATAATATGTAATTCTGGGAGTATATATGAAATTTTCCAAAGCAAAACAATGCTCTTCTGCCTGTACTGTGAACTGCACCATGCTGGGGGCTACTAGGAGCACTAGCAACTGTTGGATCAAATTAATTTTTTCTTCTTTACTGATTGATTAAATTTGAAAATTTGAAGCAGTCATGAAGATAGACTGGTGAAATGCAGTATTCTGAGCCCATCAAAGGAAGTAGAGGTGTCCAAGGTCTGGGGACTGAACCCCTTTTAACACCAGTCTTATTGCAGGGGCTAGGTCCTGCTAGGGTATGAACATGAATGCAGATAGTGAAATAGTCATAGGGACTCTTTTCCCTGTGCTTTTCATCTTCTCTGTGCCTATCTCACCTCTTTCTCTTCCTTTTCTGAAGGAAAAAATATCTGAAGAGCTGTGTATGTTACCTCTGCACATTAAAAAATAATAGATGACCCATTTTAAAACCTCATTGCTGGCAGACACATCTCATCTGTCATAGCAATCTAATTCAGACACACAGTAAGTTTCCAGCCATTAGTAGATGTTGTAGGTTACGTTCCATTCACTAACCATGGAAAAAATACCCTACAAGTATTTTGATAAAGGAGAACTGTACCTCTTGGGAAGAGGTTTATCATACTATAGCACTCTTACTTTAAAATGTTTTCAAAAAAGGAAGAGATGTGGGAGATCTTCATATAGTGCAAAGTAAGAAATCAAATGTTTACATCATGTTCACTTTCCATATACAAGAGCAGCTTCCCAAAATAAAACAAAAATGAAATCAGAACAGAACTCCAGTGGCAATAAAGTGCAATCATTTTTGTGCCAGTGACTTTCAATGGAATTTCTTGTTGTGCTTTCTTTCTTGCCTGCTGCACACCCCTGTAACTGATACAGCACTGGTAGATATCTTCAAGATATAATAGAAACCAAATTTATTGGGTTTTCCTCTCCTCATCTTCCTCTGTCATGTCTTGTACAGCTCTGATGTGGTCCCTAGAAGACAGAGGGGAGAATTTCCCTTCAGTCCACTTGAATTCAGGAGGTAATGATGGGATTGACCGCTACGTTCAAGAAACACCTAAATGGTAATATCCAGGAGTCTGAAGGTAAACTGTCAGCCAAGAGAAGTGTCAGTCTCACCCTTCTGCACTGTATAGCTAAGGGCAGCAGTGATCAGCAAGGGAACTGCATCATGGCAAGGGTACAACTCTGTCTGACAGCCCTCTTCAAGCTTGTGGAAGGAACAACCATGCTACAGCTTAAAGGTGTCCTCAGTTGCAGCATAGTTATCGAGCTGCCAGGTTTTCCTGTAGCCATGCACTAATTTTAGGCCACACAACAGTGAGATCAGAATAAAACACTGTAAACTGTAGCATCGGTAGCTCTGCTAAGCTGTTGGGAATTACTAGAGGGCATGCTACACAGTTGCAAGTCCCAGAGGAGCCTCACTAATGTATCAGAATCAATTATGTGCAAGCAATATTTCTAAACACTTGCAGCAGAAGTCTCAGCTCCGTAATAACAGAGAATTATTATCCTCGTGTTGGAAAGCAAAATCTTCTGTTGTTACGGTAGGAATTAACGGATGTCATCCTAGTTAATGATCACTCTTCGTGATCCAGCCCTTCTGTGCCTGGGTCACCTCAACACAGAAAAGAAGAAATCCCTGGCCCTTGTTTACCTTGGTTGCCCAATTTGTAGAGCACCTGCCAAAGACCTGGGGGCATTCTTGTCTCCTTTCTTTATCTCTCTGCCCTGAGGTAGCACAGACTTTGAATTATCTGTCTTTCGTCTTAGGACTTCATAGTCATGTGAAGAATTACTAGAAAATGATTTTTTTTTAAATGGCATGTTGTGCTGCTTTGTCAGGATTATAGTATTGCACAATATTCAGATAAGGATTATGCAATACTATACTTCATGAGAATACTTATCAGAACAGAATGAACATTCAGATATCCAGGTTCCTAAAGGTTTATTGATCAGCCAAGACAATGCAGCTAAAGTATCCTTATTTAAATTAATAATTAGCCTCATATTTTCTTATATGTGCAGAATTTAAGGTATAAGTAAAAAATATAATTCTAAACAATAAGATTTTCAAACTGAGAGAATGCCATATAAATGAGAATACTTTTCATTCTGATTGTCTGGCAGGCTGAATCATAACTGAAAACTATCCATTTCTGAAAGAGGTGAGAGAAAAATATTGTAACAGACTTGTCATGATCCTCAAGTTTGTATGTTTGGCTGCAGTGAACTGATCTTCCTACAGAAGATAAAAGGCTGTTGATTTGTTCAACATCTTCATTTGAACATTAAAAAGACAAACAGTGAAAAATCAGCCAAAATACCATATTTTACAATGGAAATGACTGTATGAGATCCAGCGAGCAGACCTTAACAGAGTAATTTGAGCCACACTTAGCCTGACAAGTGCTAACAGCAGTAAAAGGTAACAAACTGCTCCTGTGGTTTAAAATTAGATCTTAGACAGTTTCCAAAGACCTGGAATTTTCTAAAATCAGTTTTTAAGAGGAAATCTGTACCTGAGCCCTACAACCTAAAGAATATCTGAAGAGTTATTTTTTGTACAAGGATTCTGTCCACAATGTTAGGAAGTAGGCAAATATCCCTTATGCTACAGGATTAGGCCTTTTGCATTATAGGCAGTTTCAGCCTCACGTGTGAGGCTATGAGTTACAAGCTGCTTCCTTTACGGCTTATCCATTGATAGTCCTACCCTTTATAGTTTTGTCTGCGGTGCTCTTAGAAAGAAATAAAAAATCTTCAAAATGGGAAAGAAATTTGAATTGTGCTGCAGCCTCGGCCCTGCTGGATGACAGCAGTTAATGAAATCAGATGGCTGCTCACTTCCTGAGAGAGCCGGGTTCCCCGTGCTCTCTGCAAAACCCGCATCCACAGCCTGACAGGTAGCGAGTCATTGTTACAGCTGGGTACAGTCAAAGGTTTGTTTTGAATGAGCTCATTTGTACCTTTGTGAAAGGGCTAAAATATGTGCACTTACAACATATTCATGCTTCAGTACCAGCATCTGGATATATTTGGATGTAGCAACAGTGATAAGAATTGCTGATTTTGTGATAGTGCTCCTGTTAGGGCTTTTACAATGACAGTTTTAAAGTAAATCAGCATGGAAGCAGCGAGACGTGACACATATCTTGGCCTACCCAACCTATAATAACCATCATCATGTGTCTGTCAAACAATGTTAAACACTATTCTATTTAGAAACAATAATTTCTCCTCCAGATCATGTCCACTTTTATTGCAAAGTGTGAAGATGGACATATAACTTGCTTGTTTGGCTGAATAGCAGTTCCCCATATTTAAGTTATATATTAATATATATTCAATATATTTACATTTCAGAGGACATGCCTTTATTGTTAGTTACAATAGGAAGTATACTTTGGTTGCAGTTAGTACAAGGATTACAATTTCTCACTGTTGTGTGTATTTACCCACAGTGTGTAGTTGCTGCTATTCCTCCTTACTGTGGTATTTCTCTTGAAGGACACAATGCTGTTGTGAATACCAATATAGCTCACAGCTAAGAAAGATCTTCACACTTTAATGATGAAAACATACTCCGAAATTAGAAGTACTGCGGCAAGTGCTGTCAGCAATATAGGGAAAGGTGTGAGTGCTTCCATCCTCATGTGTTCTTAAGGCTAAGCAAATCCATATTCTGTGCTTAAGCGCCGTGACCATCTTGGTTGAGTGGCACTCACTCCGTTGTTTCAATGTCTTTCTTGTACTGAGAAGCCCAACTCTGGACTAAATATTCCAGATATAGTCTCACACATGCCAGACAGAAGGTAATAGTCCTCAAAGTAGCAGCCACTACCCTCATTTGGGTATCATCTGCTAACTTGCAGAGGGTGTTCTCTTGCTCACCATCTCTTTTTTAATAAAAATCTTGAGAAATATTGAGCCTAGAGATGAAGTATCAGTCCCTGAGAGGTCCCACTAGCAACTGGCCACCAGCTGGACATCGCCTTTTCCCTGTCACTTTTCTTCTTTCTTTTCTTGTGGCTAGAAATGGCTTTGAGGAGGACTTGCTCCATAATTTTCCCACAGACTGGGCTTTCACAAATCTCCTTCTTGCTTTTGTTGAAGATGGGTTCTGTGCCTTTCTCCAGTTCACAGGAAAGTCCCTGAGCACCATGCCCTATCAAAGTCAGCTTCCTTAGGACCTTCAGCTGCATCGCATCTGGTTCCTTGGACTTGTACACTGTTCAGTCCTGTCAAAGGCCTTCATAATTGTAGAAAAACAAGATTTATAGCAAGACAGAAATGCACTGAACCAAAATGTTATTGGAGCTTCTGCTGCCGCAAATTGGAATTTTAAATTTTATTTTTCTTAAGTGAGTTGTCCTATGTCAGCTTATACCAGCTGTTGCTTTGGCAGATGGTTGAGCATCCCATGAGACTAAAAAAGAATATTGGGGATATGTCTTTATTGATACTAATCTCAATAATTTTAGTGTCTAGAAAACAAACTTCTGTTGCCAGTAGCCTCTGGTACAGGTCAAGGTTGGTTTATTCAAATCCTGTAATGCTGCTGCTAATAGAAATGTGTCAATTACTGTTCTTTATAACGGACAAGATAAATAAAAATTACTGTGTGGCTGACAGACATGGGAAGTCCAGATTTTATGAATCCTTGGTCTATGCTTTTTCGTAGGAAATATATTCTGCTTGTTTTGAATGGAAGTCTGGCTGGCCCAGAGAGCTGGTAATGATACTCCAGAACTTTTTCCTTAAATCACTACTTACAGACAAGACCACCAAAGCAGTGACACTAAGGTTTTCCTCTCTGAAGACTGATTGATGGCCTATGTGAAATAAGTTTGTGCTTTCAGTATAGTTGCTAACGTAAGAGATTCCTGTCATAAAAACCAGCACCATAGTGTATTGTGTCCATGGAAATTTAGCCAAGAAACTGAGGACAGAGAGAGCTTGGAAATGAATTGCCTTTCTGCACCTAGAGGATCTTCTGGCAATATACAAAAAGGCAAAAAGATGTCTGTGACATCTTACTGATCATGGCTGCATTTAGAACAGGATAACCTGCAGAATATTTTTTACTATTTCTTCAATTCTTAAAAACCATGTTATCGATAATAAATTCATCCTAGTTACAATGTCAAAGGGAGAAGATTGCACTGGATGAAAAGGAAGTTAATGAACAAATGCCTCTATTCATTGTACGTGTTATTTTTAGAGCTGAGTAGGGGGAAGGTTGGAGGGGGAGTTATTTGTTTCAGAGTATTTTTTCCTTAATTCCTATTATCGTCAGTAGACAGATTAGACAGAAAAAATGAGAGGTGTGTTATCCCTGCAACACTGCCTAATGTCCTTCCTATATCCCGAAAGCCTGCATCACTGCACGCAGACTTCCAGCCCTGCCATGACTGTTGCAGCTCACTTCACACAAAAATATCTATACTCAAGTCCATTTTGTGCATTGATGACAGAGCCATGTTATGCTGTTGTTTCAATAGAATGTGATTCATTGCTATGCCTTCAGGATATTACAAATGTACTGCAGCATAAAGAGGAAATAGTCTTGAATACTCCGTTTCTGCAGCAAGCCCTAATGTACCATATGCTAAATGATACTCTATTTTAAGTCAATAATGAGCTACAGCATAACAAAGTAAAAGTGTTGGTGACCAAACTGATCATATGCTGTGGCTGTCCACTCGTATGAGATGTACACTTCCAACTACTGATGTTGTTTTTACCAAGCAGAAATACTTTTTTCCAAGGAGATATTCCTGACATGCTATAAAAAATCTTCCATAGAGGCACAGGAAAGTAGGTATCAAATGATCTGGAAATGCCTTCAGTGATAATTAAGATTTTCATCAATAAATGGGAAAAGGGGTGAAACAGCAGGTTAATGAAGTTCATTAACTTGTTGAGGGGAGTCTCATTAAGTTTTCTGGGAAACAATGCAACTTAATGGGGGAATGGGTAATAACGTAAAAAGAATTCCAGGGAAAAACTAAAAGTTAGAGAAAGATAAGTATGGCAAGGACCTGTAAGCGAAAAGACCTTATTTTTATCTCCTTTTTTACTATAATAATCTCTTCAATGAAATAGAATATGGGCTGACTTGCTTTCTTTCATCACTGCTGAATGACTCAGTTACATCCCCTGTGTTCAGGGGGTAAATACAGGAAGAAACAATGTGAGATCTAAGGGAAGTGGAAACTGTTTACCCAAACAGCATTATATTAGTTATATTTGATTGTTTCACAGTTGGCCACTTTATCAGAATAATTTTGATTCAGCAAAACCCAAACACTATTAAATAGTTACCATAAGTATTTTAAAGCAGTTTGGCTCCATGAGTGCTATATGATAGGGAATATAGTGTGGAAAGCACCCCTCTTCACAGAGTGATTTTGTCAGGAAATACTTCACAGCTTGCTGCACATGTTCAATCAGGTGTTTTTTCACTGAATGTTTCTAATATTATTCATGCTAGTGCATCAGATCCAAAGCTTTCCCTGTAATCTCTTCAGCCAGAGAGCAGAGTATTGTAGAGGACTATACGAAAGCAAGCAAACACGAAACCCCATACAAATTCCATGTTGACTTACAACTAAATTAATGACATTTCTTATGTAAGCAAGAATTACCCCTCAGTTAAGATTTTCTAATTAAAGGGTTCGAAGCACAGGGCAGTTAGAGTGATTTAAGTTAAAAATAAACAGGAATTGCTTTTACATTACTAGAATATTTAGGGATTAGGCCAGCTTCAAAATGTTGTGGGATAATGTTTGACCAAACTACACATTGAAAAAAGTTTCTACAATTTTCTTAGCTATATATAACATTAATATTAACTTTTTAAACTATTTTTTAATATAAATTATATATACATATATGAGATGGCAATAATTTTTATATGTACTTGTTTTGTTTCCTTTAAGTCAAATTCAACATTTGCAATCAGATTCCCTTTAGTTATCTGTAGTTTCTGTCTGTAAATACATTACTTTTAATCTGAGGTTGGTAGAGTTCGTAGGTACATATTAAAGACAAATTCAACTGCAAAGTTTTGAAGTCCAGCATACAGTCTGGAACCAGTTCTTCTCACATATGCCTGTACTTGTATGAATTCTCCAAAAAAACCAAGTTGCATTTCACTGTTTGAAATCTCAAGAGCCCTTCACATTAGAAGTGCCTTTCTGATGGAGATGCTTTTTCATGCAGTTTTTACTAAAATAAAGTGTTGTGAAGTGCCGTGTTTGGTTATGCTACACTACCTTGTGTCAGGAAAGCAGGCTGTTGGAGCAGTAGAGCTCATGAAAGACGAACAGCCCTGCTACCCTTGAAATTACATTAGTATCTGCATGTGTGGTGGATAATTAGCAGGTTAAGTACCTGCATGATAGTAGTTCCTTAGAGGTTTTTTCTTTTAATTCCTTGCTGTGTTTCTGTCTTCTATCTCATAGTTTGGGATTTAAAAGATACTTCTTTTTCTGCCTTCATATACTTTATTAGTCGTTGCCTTATTCAAATATATCTTATAGCAGTGCACAAAGCAATGTAACAAAAAGTATGGATGTATAGTCACTGTTGATTGTGCTGGAAAATTAATATTCATTAGCTTGAGCTACAGCTGTTTCATTGTTTTTGTCATCCCTCGCCAACTCCCAAATCAAACATCAAGAAGGAGAAAATATACTTCTGTCAGTTCTAAAGGCTCAGATGCTTAAAAAATGCATTAAGACATCAGTAGTCAATGGCTTTCAGTCACCTCTGTACCACACTCAACGTATATCCACTGTTTTTCTCATATTTGCCGAGAGCTAGAGTGTTTTAGGGAAATTCATGCATATGCTTATGTCATTAGAAAGATGTTTCCAGAAAGTTTCCTAATATTTTTATGCTTCTTTTTCCCATGACAGGGGGAGAGGCAATTTCGGCCTTCTACTTAGGTCTGTCTAATCTTGTTGTAAGATGAATATCAGACGTTTTGTATAGTAAGTCCTAAAACCATTATCTGGTGATCTTTCATTTAAATTCTGGCACACGTTTAAGATGCAGTGCATGGTTAAAAGTGTGGGACATACTATGAAACAAGAACTTAATTGGATGTCTGTTTTGATTTTAATGCATCGACTGCTGTCATTTCATCAGGTTAACAGGGAAGCATAGTACCCTTTGCTCTACTTACTGTAAATAACAACATTGTATGCAGATTTCCTAACTTTTCTGAATCTATAGGTAGAGCAAGAGCTAAAGGGAGGATATCTTTCACTTTTTCTTACCTTTGAACCATCCAATGATTTTGTCAGCAAATATGAGGAAGAGTTTACTACTAACTCCTTTCTGGGACAACTGTCTCCAAAGCCAGCAGATCCTTGTATTTTCTGTTGATGCTCTTCACATCCGACTAGGACAGCAGCCGTAGGGCTTGTTGATTCAGCTTCCGTAGCTTATCTCAAGGCACCTGACAGTGATCATTTCCCTTGAGACAGCTCACTCTCCCCTTCATATTGGTCTCCTTGAAGATAGACTGGACTTTGTCATTTTTTTCAGATATGCTTGCCTTTCAAAACAAAACCAAAAGAAGAGGATTAATGGGTAAATCAAAGAAAATATGTAGGACTCAAGGCTTTTATGCATCCATAGAAAGAAAAGGGCTACAAAACCCTACAAATTCAGTTCTAATCCATACTTCACCGTTGCTAGGTACTCTGATGAAGAATAACAATGATTTCAACTTGTCACAGCTGAGAAAGAAATGTTACTGATGCACTTGAAAGTGGAGTGTACCCATCTTTCCAATGTTACCCTCATATATGAGTCTGAAACCGGCTTGGGAGCTGGTGACGTAGCTAATCCTATTCAGGGCAGCCCTCTGTGACTTTATTTATGTGCCTTTCCAAACATGTCTGAGCTGCCACAACTTGCAGCACAGAACAAGAAGGAATCTGAACTAAGTTCTGATTTAACTTAATGTCCTCAGCTGTAAATTCTGCAGCTCAGCACCTGCTCTACAGAGAGCTAAGCTCCAACAGAGAGGGTGGGAAGGGGACTTCCAAGACAGAGAGAGGGCGAGGAGCACTTCAACGCAGCAACTACTACAGGTGTCTGAAGGTATTATCATGAAACAGAGCCTTTAGTACAGCAGTGCTCAAACTCTGCATTCAACATCGCTGGGAATCTTGTCTCCCCCAGTTTCCTCCACCACCCCTACAGGCTGCTTTTTCTGACCTGTGTGAACTACTGCTTGCTTTAGTTTCTTTGAAAACATGTCACTTGACAACACTTCTGTCACATTTTCAGAATACATCAAGAATACATGTCAACTGTTGTGTGTTTGTGTGTTTGAACATAACTATATTTTCACTTTGCATCCTCAGCTGAACTAATAAAAGTCTTCCTTCACTTCTTTAGTGTAAGAATATAAAGTTGTTGCCATTAGACACTGGAGAGTTTTTGAGGTAGGAAACTGTGTTATTACTGAGCACTAGTTTTGATGATTCTGTGAGCATGGAGTTCTGACAGACTCTTGAAGTCCATAAGCCACTTATTTCTGAAGATGCAGAGGGATAGCTGAGTCAGAGATGGGCAGGATACAGTAGCTCACTCATTGTAGAGCAACACATCCAGCAATCTCGATGCACAAATATTTTAAGTCCAGGACTTCACTGGGTTTTCAGTATACTAAATTGTACCAGATTTTTTTATTAAGAAAAAAATATCAAACTGGGAGAAGCATGAGACATAGTCAGACCTCCTATCTAAACCACCTAATCGCTCCTTTGCTAGGCTTAGCTCTCTGTATTGGACTAAAGCACAAATACCATATAGAGCCCATGCTGATTTTATAGTGCCCAAGGAAGAATTTATGATTTTTCATGGAAAATTACTTCAAATTTGAAGACACAACCCATTTAAACATTTATCTTCATCCTAACTTCAATTTGTCTAAGTTCAACTTCCAAGACTCACTTCTGGATTTATCCTTTTCCAAATTCAGTCCTCTTTAAGTGGCTAACTTTCCCTTTTTCCAACTGTATAACATTTCCTCTAGCCAAATTAAAACAGTCATAGCCTCACCACCAGTCCTAGCTGATCTATGCAACAGCTTTGTTACAGTTCCTCAACATTGTGCTTCTCTCAAAGACATTAAATGGCATAAAAAAGATGGAGGTCACCCCAGAACCCTAATATATACATATGCTCATTTCTTTTTAGGTGGCTGTTATTCTGCTTTTTCAGTTCTTGAGTGTTCAATAAATTTTAAAGGGTACATGAATCAAGAAAATGCTTAGAGGTTTTTTGGCACAATTTTGTTCTATACCTACACTATAGAAATCCCTCCTGCAGTCTGCATGGAACAAGGCTGTATAAACCGCCAAATATATTTTTTTATTAAGAATAGATAATATGATATAACTGTCACAGTCCTTTCAAATATCCATCTTGTTTGGGAAAAAAAATAATCTCTTAGCAAACAAAGAGTACTGGTGAGAAATCACCAACATTATGTAAGTCTTCCTAATGGAATAATGGAATTTCTTGGCTGTCAGCAATTCTATTCAACAAATGAAAAATGGAAAAGCACCCAATGTAAGAAGACTATCAAAAGAAAGTTCATAGCATTTGCTTTTAAAACTTGCTTTACTGTACAGATCCTACTAGCAAGAGTAAGAACAGAAGAGGATAGAAAGGCCAGAGTTTCCATAGACAGTTGGATCAAAAAATCTGTGTCTAATGGAAACTAATGAGAACAAACACAGTCTTCTGGTAGAGTACAGACTCAGTCGCTTGCATACAGGAGTTTGATATATTGTCTAGCTGTCTACATTTCATACACACTCAAAAAGATAAATGAATTGCATATAAGTTGTTATTTATTTTCTGAAAAAAGAAGAACTTGTCAGAGAAAAAGTGTTAAAACAGTAAATTATACTTCTTTCAGGTTTGTTTCATTCTAACAAAAACTTTAAGGAAAGCAGAGATTAGTTTTTGTTTTGGGAGCTGTCTTGAAAGGCAGGAGAACAGAGTGGTCCTCTTAGTTCAGCTAAAACAAAACTGAACTTGACACTAGGGAAAGACATAAGCTTTGTTTGATTTCCCAAGCTGACTGGAAACAGTTTTTAGGGTTATACATGGAGGACAAGCAGAATCACTTGTTCAGAGCAATAAGATGTTCCTAGGGTCTGCAAGGAAGTAATTAAGGAGGAGAGACAGAGGATATAGCACTTTTCTTACTGAGCATTAATTGCTTTAGAGCCAAGAGCTTAAAACATCCTTGAATAAATATCCAGGCTTGCTTTTTGGGAAGTTGTTAAGTAGACACTTGTGCTTGAACGTGGATGTTTCCACATAGTATTTGGATTGTTCTGCGTACAGTGCTTCCAGTTCTTTACCTAGCTAAAACCACAAACTCAACCCTGCAATGGTTATATTTGAGAATGGAATCACTCTCTATACTTCTGTCAGTGTCAGATCTTCTAGAAAAAATACTGATGTTGTTTTTTTACTTTCTATATCAAAATTCACTTTGAAAAAGTACTGTGAAGATTATGTTGTACAGTATGAAGATTCAAATAAAAAACAAAATATGGACATTGATTGTACAGGCTAGAAACTTTTCAGAAGGGATAGAAGCATAGAATCATTAGGCTGAAAAAGAACTTTTTCCCTGATTCCTAGCCTTAAACACTTCACACTTTCATTACCACCATCAGGCTCTAGACAGTCAAAACACTCCCTAACATACAAGGCTGCCCCACCGCCTCTCCTTCCTTGCCTATTCTTCCTTCCTAGCTTTGGCCAGAACTCAGGAAAAAAAAGAAATTATGATCTTTGGAAGAAATGCCAGCAACTCAGGAGGACTACAAGGATGTTGTGAAGTTATGCAGGGAGAAAAACAGAAGGGCCAAAGCCCAGCTAGAACGTAGTCTGACTACTGCTGCAAAAGACAATACAAATTATT
>Ga0065711_1036910_pt1 | contig 20427 bp, 13 predicted proteins | sample Hoacrofraction12_FD_59098 | JGI IMG/M metagenome (GOLD analysis project Ga0065711, IMG submission 59098) | Hoatzin crop microbial communities from Cojedes, Venezuela - Epithelial fraction 12 v2 (version 2) | ecosystem: Host-associated > Birds > Digestive system > Esophagus > Crop | place...
TATAGGAAAGATGGGGACAATCTTTTTAGTAGAGACAGCAGTGACAGGATGAGGGGTAATGGTTTTAAACTAAAACAGGGTAGGTTTAGGCTAGATATAAGGAAGAAATTCTTTAGAATGAGGGTGGTGAAACATTGGAACAGGTTGCCTAGAGAGGTAGTGGAGGCCCCATCCCTGGAAACATTCAAGACCAGGTTGGAAAGGGCTCTGAGCAACCTGATCTAGATGGTGGTGTCCCTGCTTGCTGCGGGGGGGTTGGACTAGATGACCTCTAGGGGGTCCCTTGCAACCCAAAACTTTCTATGATTCTATGATTTCTATGATTCTATGACTGGCTTGGCTGAACAGGGAGCTTTTGCTGGGACTCAGGAAAACAAAGAGGGTTTAACACTTATAGAAGAAAGGGCAGGTGACTCAAGTACAGGGATCTCGTTAGGTCATGCAGAGAGTAAATTAGAAAGGCAAAAGCCAACTCAGGCTGGCCACTGTCGTAAGGGACAACAAAAAATGTTTTTACAAATAGCGTAACAACAAAAAGAGGGCCAGGGAGAATCTCCATCCCTTACTGGATGTGGGGCAGAGGACAACATTGCCAACAAGGATGAGGAAAAGGCTGAGGTCCTTAATGCCTTCTTCACCTCAGTGTTTAATTGTCAGACTGGTTATTCCGAGGGTGATCAGCCCCCAACTCTGGAAGACAGGGATGGAGAGCAGCTTAAACCTCCCATTATCCAGGAGGAAGCAGTTAACGACCTGCTATGCCACCTAGACTCTTACATGTCTATGGGGCCAGATGGGATACACTTGAGAGTACTGAGGGAGCTGGCAGAGGAGCTGGCCAAGCCACTGTCCATCATTGATCTCCCAACAGGGGAGGTCCCAGACGACTGTGGGATCACCAGAGTACTGCTCATCTACAAGAAGGGACGGAACAATGATCCCAGGAACTACAGGCCTGTTAGCCTGACCTCAGTGCCAAGCAAGATTATGGAGCAACTCATCCTGAGTACGTGTCGCATTAAAGAGGGGTAAGGGGATTATGACAAGTGGCAAAAGGTGAGCCCTCCCCTTGAGACACAAGGTTCAGAGCAGACCCCCTTGTGTTCTAAACTCTCTCTCAGAGGAGAGTCTAGCTGTGTTTGGATCAACTCCTAGTTCCAGACTTGGTCAACGGTTTATGTCTAAAAGGTTAAGTGTGTAGCCACTTCTCAGATTCAACTTGCCTGCCAGAGCCCTTCCAAGGACTTTCACTGAAACAGTTTTGCAAAGTTGAAACAACAGGTAATTTATTCAAGTGACAGGTATCACAGAATTGAGATTGTCATTGATAAATGCACTGTCTACAAAAGTTGAGCTCAAAGTAATGGTTTAGCACTTTAGTTAACAATGTGTTCTGGGGGATAGGTCTGACAAAGTCAGAGGCATGACTCTCACCCAAAAGGCATCCCTTCTTGGGGAGGGAAGAGAGGTTCAGACCCATTGACCCATCCGTCGTTTTTTTTGTGTAATTCTTACATAATATGTTCTGAAAGACCGGATTCAACACTTCATTAGTCCAATTTTGTCCCATTCTAGCTCTGCTGACATGAATAGGATTAAACTGATGCCCATGTGGAATAAAGTAAAAGTAAGTCAGATGTTCTATTTTAATTTTTTCTCTTTGGTGTTACATTTATGTAAATTCCTTTTAAGTTAATGTCAAAAGCCTGCTGGGAGCTTAAGCATATTAGAGATTTGACTTCTTTCACTGAAACTGTCAGCTTCAGCACAAAGCTAATAGAAAGAAAGTAATGTTTAAGAACTGTTCCTCAGTCCTTTTCTCTTCTCCTGTAATGTTTTTGTTTTGTTTTGTTTTTCCATTTTTAGCACATTCATTTGAATTTGAGTATAAACACACACAATAATTTACTCTAAAATATAAGCTTTTAAAAGAAGAGACTTGGCTATAGTATCTAACATTATGGGTAGACTTTCCATTTCTTAAAAACACTTCATAGTCTGCCTCCAGTGTTCCTTCTATATTTCACAACTTTTTCTTCACTGCATTTTTTCAGCAATTTACTCTGTGCTAGGTGTTATACTCTAGTTTCTGTGGAAAGTTTAGACCTGCTCAGAACAAATTGCAATATATGATGGCCTATTCTCAAGTAGATTGCTTCAGCATAGGAGGTAGAGAAGCTTGGCTATAAAAGTGAAAAAAAGGCAGTTGGAACACTGGTAATATTATAAAAATAAAATAAATTAAATTGAAACTTTTTAAAGATAAAGGGCTCTTTTTGCTATGTATCAAGGAGTTGTACCTTGCAGAACTGGAACGGAAATCATTGTGTTGCTGGTCTTGCAGTTCTTTAAGGAGAAAACTATAGATTTAGTGTACACATGTATATGAGAAGTGATTTAAGTCAAAGTTTTGGAGCACAGTTTTGATATTCTCAGTAAATTAAAGTTTTATTCACTGCCTTGGTCTGTGAAAAGAGAACTGTTTGAAAGAATAGATACTGTGCTGAGAATGCAGTGGATAAAAATCAAGACATACTTGAAAGAATGTTGAACTCAAAAATGATATTAAGTTCAGAGAAAAAAACTTAAAACTTCTGAGCAGAAAGACTCAACCTGGGCAAGTTGAAGAATGTAGCTAAAATGGGTCTGCAGCAGTAGGACCAAGATCTGGTCTTTTTCATTAAGAAGGTATGGCCTTTTCTAAAATTAGCAGGCAGATGCAGCCATTGAATGAGACTTTACAACGTGCTGAAGTTCAAGAGCACTGAAGTGCCACCTGTGTGGTTTTTATTGTCTAGGACTGTCATTATTACAAAGTAAGACATGAAGGTTGCATCTGTCTTTTTCATGCACACATTTACAGAAAGTGGAACCTCTGCTTGAAGAACAGAAGCCAGCTGAGGACTTCATAAAAGACTGTAGTGGTCATTAGATGTTCCATTTATTCAGTGCACCAGTGACTAGGAATGGAGAGGTAAGACAAAGAAATGAGGCTTTTTATTCCAAGTCAGCAGCTGAAAATCAGAGGGTGACGCAGGCTCATCTTTCTCTCCTGTCTCTCCTGCACGTTCCATGCCATGCCACAGGATCAATTTTGTATAAGTGGAAAGAGTCCTGCAGAAGCCTCTAGTAGTCACACCTGCAGTTAACTACAGGACATGATCAGTGCAAATCATCAGAGAACAGGTGACAGGAGTGGGGTAGGTGGGACTGAGAAGGAATGTTAATAATGGTATGAAGCCATGAGTTTTTTGACAGCTAGACTGTATTGTACATACATGCTACCTGATGTTATACTTGCGATTAGGGGAGGAGATAAAAATCTAAAGCAATACTGAAGAAAGCAGCATGGGGTCTTAGGGGACATGTAAGTGTTGGCAGGATGGTGCTATATCTGTCTGAGCCTACATTAGCCCAGGGTACAGAGACAGGCGCCCTAAGACCAAGGTCAGTGAATACAGGAGACAGAGTCAGTGAAAGTCATCCTGCCTTTGAAGCAGGGATGTGGCTCTGAAGAACAACAAATCAGGCTGTTAGCTGCAAGTAAAAGACCAGTATTTCACTAACCAGCTCTGAGGTGGAGCTGGTCTCATGAAACTAGCTTTCTGCAAACTTTAAAATGAACCTTCCAAGGGTATCCTGGGAATAAAGGAAGGAGATGGTGGATTGATCCAGGAGAAGGAAAAAGGCAAAACCCTGCTAAATGAACCATAGTGGTGGCAGCACTTACAAACTTCCCATATAGAAAACATGTTTGACCCCCTTCCTGAAACAGAGATTAGGCACGGAATGATGAATTCTAGCAATATAAAAACAGGGCATAATTCTGACAGTGTCTCTGCCTGTGCCTTTGAGATGAACAGTCTGTTTTCAGAGTAACTGCGAAAGATTCATGTGAACATTAGAATATTTTCTGGTTCCATCACAAGTAAGAGAAAAGCAGCAGCAAAGTAGAAAAATCAGAAGTGAATAATGGAGTTCATTAAGTGAGAAATGGAAGAGAAATTAAGAGGACTATGGTGATAAAGTAGAATAAAAAGCCAAATAATACTAAAAATAATGATAACCTTGCAATTATATTGTAAGACATAGTATTAAGTGATAAAGACTTAGCAATGGGTTTAGAGTTAAAAAAATATTACACACTAATGACTTTCTCTTGTTCTTTCAGATCTGAGACTCTGAACATATCTTTAGAGATGCATTGTTCTATTAATCTGAAGTCAGTTTCAGCTGCTTTTGGTTGCAGTAATACCTCGATTTAGGTAGAAACCTTAATTTTTTTTTGTTCTTCAGCATTTTTGTAGCAGAGGTGAATCTTACTCCTTGTTTCTGTGACTTAGTTTATAGCCTTTCCTTTCTGTATTTGCTGTACCTACCTTTCCCAGGACTCACACAGTAGCATTGCCATTTGTTCACCAGAGAAACCGTGACATTTCTAGCTTTCTTGCTCACAGAAGAAATAAAAAGAGCTTGATGAAGTTATTTATCTGGTTAGGACACCTGCATTATAAGAAGCAGTAGAAGAAACTATCACTCAGAAAAACTTTGCATTTCCCTGAGGTAGAAATTTGAAAGGACTAAGTTGTGATTTTATTCTCAAACAAGGAAGTAGCAACAGCAATACTTCCTCAGAAAAAATCAGTGTATCTTCAGACTGCTTGCTCTGGCCTATTCATTAAAAAGCTAGAGCTGAAATTTTGTTCATTTTGCCTTCCTGAATAGCTGTTGCTCAAACAGGTATTTGGCTGGTATATAAAGTGCTAGCAAACTCTGACAAACTTGAATACCTGGGCTACGTGAACTGGTCAGGTATCAGATGAGGCTTTTGAGAGACAGTAGCTCTTCAGTGATCCTCCACATTTACATACTGTTTTTATCATGACAGTTTCCCTATTAGATCCTCAGTTATGTGTTACATCATCGTATTAACCATGATTTAAACTTCTATTTTTGAAACAGATATGTGTTCATAATAATAACAACACAAAAGTGCTTCCAGATACTCCTTCCAAATGGGTGTTTCTTCATTTATATTTGTTATATGGAGTGAATTAAGAAGCCTGAAAACTACTGCCTCTGCTTGGACGATGCACAGAACACACAGCAAAGTTGTGACTCCAGTTCTAGTGAAAAGATGCAGCAGTTTTCAGGTATATTTTCTGCTCAGATTAATATGACGTAGAAACATATCACACAGGCTGATCATTAAGAATAGTCTCATGCATATAAAGGGATAGACGTTTTACATGCGGTCACATCTCAATGTGCTAAAAAAAAACTGCATCTGGAAGGGAAAAAAAGAAAAGCATGGCCTGGCAAAAATTCAGAAGATAAGCAGTTGAAATGGAGACTCAAGACCCAGAACAGCAGTGAAAAACACTTAGCAGAAATATCTTGTTGGCTGAATATCTGATTTGCTTATAATCACACACATATATATGCGAACTTCGAGAAGGCTGAAAAACCAAATGTAAATTGCATTCTGGAAGTCCATCCAGGGGCTTCTAGTCTACCCATGTTACACAGCTGGGACTTCAGGTCTAAGCACTGTGCTGATATGCTGAAGCTAGAAGCAGCAGATTTGTCAGGCCTTCAAGAGGAAAGAATGGGGAGTGTTAGAACAGAACTAAGCTGCAGTGCTCTCAAATGATTAATTTATTTGGACTAAATAGCAACAAAGGGTGGGGGTTCAGTATGATTTTCTATGAGGAAAGCATTGATTACACCAAGCTGAATAGTACAACTGTTTATCTAGAGGGAAGGCATGACATCGAGAGGGACCTTGACAGGCTTGAGGAGTGGGCCTGTGTGAACCTCATGAAGTTCAGTAAGGCCAAGTGCAAGGTCCCGCACTTGGTTTGGGTCAATGCCCAATATCAGTACAGACCAAGGGATGAATAGATTGAGAGCAGCCCTGTGGAGAAGGACTTAGGGACGCTGGCGGATGAAAAAGTGGACTTAAGCCAGCAAAGTGGGCTTGCAGCCCAGAAAGCCATGTATCCTGGGCTGCACAAACAGAAAGGTGGCCAGCAGGTTGAGGAAGGTGATTCTCCCTTGCTCTGCTCCACTCTCATGAGAGTCCTCCTGCAGTACTGTGTCCAGCTCTGTGGTCCCCAGCACAGGAAAGACATGGAACTGCTACAGCAGGTCCAGAGAGGGCCACAAAAATAATGGTCAGAGATCTAGAGTGCAACTCCTATGTAGAAAGGCTGGGAGAGTTGGATTTGTGCAGCATGGAGAAGGGAAGACTCCAGGGAGACCTTATTGCGCCCTTTCAATATGTAAAGGGGCTATATATGAAAGATGGTGAGAAACTCTACCAAGGTTTCTAGAGAAAGGACAAGGGGCAATGGTTTTAAACTGGAAAAGGTAGATTTAGACTGGACATCAGGAAGAAACTCTTTACAAGTGGTGAGACATTGGGACAGGTTGTGTATCACTGAACTGTTCAAGGTCTGGTTGGACTAGGCTCTGAGTAACCTGATCTAGTGAAAGACATCCCTGCCCATGGCATGGGATTTGGACTAGATGATCTTTGAAGGATCCTTTCAACTCAACCCATTCTATGATTCTATGAGAAAGCAGACTTTCTCCTACAGTTTTACCATTTTTTAACCTTAAATTGGAGAGAGGAAGACATCTTCCTGCAATACATGTTTTTGGTTCTTGCATTTTTTATATTTTCTATTAAAATTTTAATTCTGCTCCTTTCTCAGGTTGAGATTTTTCCACGTTGTTATAGCATTTTGATGGAATTATGTCGTTCTTAGGGTCTCTGATATTTTGTATTGTAAAATTCAAGGAAACTTCAAAGAGCTGAACAGAAGTTTTGAAGACGGAAAATAGCCTGGATGAAGTTGATGAAGAGTAACTATGTAACTCTACTGACTCAAATAATTTGTCGTTTTATCTCTCTTCAGCTAAAGTCTCTGGCTGTAATCAGGACATTATTGATGCAGATTACTACTGAATCCTACACAACAAGAACTTCAGAAATTTCAGTTAATGTAAGAGGTCTCAAACTGTCCAGAGATATAAACTTCTCACTTTCGAGATCACAAAGAAAACTGTGGATGTGAATTTCCTACCGACACTGAGGACCATTTTTAATAAAGCCTAGTGTACCACTGCTCTTGAATTTTGAACTCAAAATCATTTTTCTGTAATATATTTCGTTTTAGGACTTTATGAATGAGCCAAGTGTTGTAAATCAGTCCTTTTATTCTGTGGTCTTTAAGATATATTAAGCTTTCTTCAGAACATATATGCAAAAAAAATCTGAATTTTATTTATTAAAACTATTTACTAGTTGATAAATAGAGAAGAGCTACTGTTCTTTTATACTGCAGTCTTTGTGTTTTATATTTTTCTGAAATACATTCAGATCTTTAAATGAAACGTCATTCATTTTTTAAGCCTGCATATACAATTTTTAAGCTCCTAATTCAATAAATGAATCAATACTTTGCCTTCTGAAATTTCATGGTTTTAATCATCAGAGGCATCAGAAATGTGGACTTTTTAATTATTTATTTTACGCAGATTTACTATCCCAATACTAATAATAAAGATCTGTTAACTCTTAAAGAGATGATGCAGACCTCAGTGTACAAAGCCCCTTTAAACATGGAGATAATTGTAAGCCACTTCTCTATTCTGTGTCTAGGTCAGGTGCTCATTTGTTAGTATTTTCTTTTTGTATTATATTTTTCCCCCCTCACTTTTTCTTTCTAACCTTGTCTTCCTTTTCTGTTTCTCTTTTTTAGACATGAACTTTCTTAATGTATTAGTGTCGCCTTAATTTGGCAGAAAATAAACCCCCTTGCTTTCTAACGCTCTTCACTGAAGTGAGAGGCTAGGTGCGGCTAGGTTTAAATTCTGAGTGATGTCCAATTTGCCACTACCAGTCCAGTCACATTTAATATGTATATTAAACTACCACGATTCTGGATACACTAATAGCAGTCTGCACCTTCAGTCCAGTCGTGCTCATGAACTAGCATGGCCACATTTGGTCACATTCAGTGAGAAAGTGTGACAACTGGCTACTTAAACAGTGCAGTTTTATTTGTGCAACAGGTATGTAGGTTTTTTGAATTGCTGGTGACAGTGACTGTCTGCAAGAAAGCACGTACAAATATAAACGCGTGAAAATGTTATAAATAATACAGCCTGGCTATAAACATTAGGGAGTAACTATTCCCAAGAAAAAAAAGCGCTTAGTTTAAGTCTCACCCAAGGCATCCCAAGGAGGGGAGAAGCAAGGCTCAGCCCATCGGCCAGTCCTGGTTGTCAGAGGCAGTCTGAGGTGGAGTTTCCCTTGACTTGCTCAAGGTGTTATCTTCTTTTCCTCCGAAGTTCTTCTTCTCCGAAAATCCCCCATTTCCCTGGCTATTTTTACATTTTTTCCACATTTAAGGTGGAGTTTGAGTGACTGTAGTCATACATACCTTTTATCATGATTGGTGTAAAATTCTCTCGCTTCACGTTTAAAGGTACAGTTTACAAAAAATCGAGAGCGCAGACTCGAAGAGGGGTGGTAGCACCTCGGAGGCAGGTAACCTTCAGGATGGAGGTGTGTTTTGGTATTAAAATGATATTAAAACGAGCAAAGTTCACGAAAGGATAGCACTTTGGCAAGGTTTCGAAAACCTGTTGGCTTAGGGGCCAGATGAGCTGCTTATCAGGTCTAGAGGACCATCTCTTCCTGCTTTATCATCACAGAGCAGGGCCACGGAGTCTGCACTCTGTTCCGTCCTCTATGGTACTTTGCAGGGAGTTGCTGTTTTAGTGGATTCCTCGCATGCCTGCTGCAGCTGTGTCCCATCCTCAGAGCTCTTTTTGATTTCATGCTTTTCCTCAATGTGTGAACAGTGCTATGTTTTTCATATAAACCTTAATTTTACTAATAATTCCACAATTACTAAGCAAAAATTCTTCTAGTCCTATCAGCCTTTCACATGCTTTCCCTTGTAAGAGTGATAAATACCCATGCATGTGGGGAAGAACATTATTTTCAACCAAGATGGTGTCATAAAAGAGGGTAACTTTTTCAAATAATTCTCTTATGTGAACGTTAGGTAATGGTAACAAATGTCACAGAATATAATTTAACTCTGTATCCTCATTTATAAAATTCCTCTCTCAAATACTACTTTCAAAAAAGGTTAGTTGGACTCTGACTCCTTCCGTTCATTTTGTATATCAACAGGTTGTTTCATAAACTGATTTTTTTTGTCCAGACAGGGACAACAGTTCATTCAGCTTCATTCTTTTGCCTTACCTGCATCCGCACACCACTGTTCCAGGAAGAACAAAAGAATCTAAATTATTTCAGGTTACATTATTCCCTTAGGAGCTCTATTTAGTTTCAAGTGCAAGCATTGATTCCGTCTGTAAAAAGAACCAAAGCAGTTTCAAGAGTATACAGAAAATGGGGTTTGAAAGTACTTACACAAATGTTTAAACTCCTGCCTGTACCTTCAGGAGTTCTGAATTTGTCATAATCTATCAGGAAAACTATTTAGCCATCTAATGGGATATGTTTCAAAGGAAGACAATAACTCTGTTTAGACAGACAAAACTTTAAGTGACTGAGCTGTGTCTAGGTTTAGGCTCAAGAAAAGAGCCAAACCAAATCAAACCGAAACAAGCAATCAAAAAAGTGTCATTCTAACCTTATCTGTATCTTTGCACACATTAAGCCCACACAGATATCACTTATTATCTAATGTTAATGATTAATCTTCCCATCTATCTCAACTGATTATCCTCACACATATTTTTGAAAAGCACTAAAAATCATACAAACTTTAAAAAAAAAGCTCAGAAATGCTTAGAAGATTACAAAGATTCAGTATAGGCAAGATTTCATGGATTTCCATCATAAAACACTGAATGCAGCTTTTAAGTAACCATGCTTTATCAAGTTCCCTTCAGCCTTTTATTTTCTCTGATAATTATTATAAAAGATTTTTTCCAAAATAATTTCCCTGGCATGGCTTCATAAAAGCAACTATGAAATACTGAAATGTATAAATAATGTTACTTATAATGCATTTTCTTTTCTTTTTTTTTTTCAGAAGCAAACTAAGGAATCAGAGAGAACTTAAAACACGAAAGGACCATCCCCTCATTGGAGAAGACAACAAAAACTCTTTAACTTTGGAACCAAGAAACATTATTTGTCTACCACTCAGTAGATATGTAACTCGGAATTAATTTCATCTGTGAATGGGTAATTTCCCACAGCGAAGGTCTTTGATTGACCCTGCAGTGTCCAGTGGCTAAAATAAACTCAGTAGTGGAGTTTAAAGGTCTCATTTCCCCATCAAGATTCCTACTTTTTTTTTATGTTATAGGATCTCAACTGGGATACCCTGCCTTTCTGTCACATTATGTTTCAGTGGATCAACAGGATCAAAACTTACCAGCTTACAGGGAGAGGAAGAAACACAGTGCATTGGGCTCATCTCACTTAATAACGTTATCTATATGTACTTACCTTTGGTACCTGCTCATTCAACACACACAGATACTTTCCAGAGTGCAATTCAGTTTTTAGAAACTCCAACAAGAAAATTTTTTATAAACTTTGACATTATTCTGGATTTAACTTAGTATAAGCCAAACATATAAATGAACAGAAACAAATGAAGCTGTATCTGATTTTATGTTAGGATACAAAGAACATCCAGTTTGTTCTGCGCCAGCAGGCCTACCGATTGTGTGAAGCTACATAGCAGACATGTAAATGCAGGACATTATAAACCAGATTTGACATGTCACATTTGTTTCAATCAGAGGTGTTCAGTATAAAACTCATTCCTTATTCTCTTGTCCCTATTCAGTCCACCAGCATCATTCAATGTTCCTCCCACACCCTCTCCACGGGCACATGTACAGTGGTAACCCAATTTTTAAGCCTTTCCCTCAGCTACTGTAGTGTCCCAGATGCTGTTGAATATAAAAGACTACAGAGATGCTAAAACTGAAATATGATATTCCTGTTGGTTTGTTGTGGGTTCTTATTCTCTCTTAAATACCATGTAATTTTTTAGGGTGTTAGAATAATCTACTTGCAAATTTGTACATTTCTGTCCTTCACAAATATAAACTATTGAAAGTCAGCCCAGTCATCAGCAAAATCACTGAACAAGTAGAAGCATAGAGGAGAAATTTGATTTTTTATCCCTATTAACCTTTAAATGGAAACTAGAATTTAGTGACTAGAATGCAGTCGCTCAACAGTCATAAATGCAAACTGATGTTTGGTATAAAAAGTTTCCAGATGAAAGAATAACAACTAGTACATGACAGAATTTGACTTGGTTTACCCAACTTTGAAGAAAACTGTCAAAAAGTAAACGGTGAACAGCAAAAATGGAAGAAGAAATTAATTTTGCATTTGTGTGAAGTTAGAGCAGAAAACCAATTAACCTGTTTTCCAGCTCAAGTAATCTGTGGTAAAGAGCTAACCAGTACTACTGTCAGAGATCATTATCAAAAGCAAGGGTCTGGTTAATACCCAGGGTCATGTTTCAATACTATAAATGGCATTCACTACTCAGAATATTTTATGTAATGATAATTTAATTCTACTCTTTTTCTGTAATGTTCTGGAGTATTTATTATACAGTCTTTGTTGTTACAATTTTCTGAAATTGATAATTTTTTCTGTATATTTGCTTCAATTGAAATACGAATATTGCACAGCCAAACCTTCAAACTTGTAAGACATAGTAAAAATAGCTAACTGAAATCTGTCAGCCACTCAAGACTATCATTATTATACCTTTTTTAAAATAATGTGTTGTTGGATAAATAAATATCCTCACCTAATTTTTAAGATTTGTGTATCTCTAACTTTACGGTGATTGGATCACTTTTTTTTTAAAAAAAAGTAATTCATAAAATGCACATTTGAAATTAACAAATATCTGAGCTCACCATAGTAAAATTTCTTTCTCATATCACAGACATTGTAAAAGAGTTAAGTTGCAGATGACCACACAAAAACAAGTAGTTGATTAAGGCTATCAGTGCTTATACATCATTATAGAGATTTTGATTTTAATAGCATGTATTATTGAGATGATTTGGTGACAGTAACTATGGACTGTCATGGGACAAATAAATAGCAGCTCTTAAATGACTGCCTCATCCAGTAGAGAAAGATATAATAAAATCTAATTATAGGAAGAAATCATGAATTGCAAAGAGGAAAAGTCTGTTCTCACTTTAGGTACGAGGGTAATTGGAACCAACTGCGCAAACTGGGTGTAGTTGTCCCTTTCTTTCTGTTGCCACATCAAAAGTACAGGTCTTTCAGGAGATATTCTTTCAATGCCTTTGAGTTTTATGTGTTCACAATCCATAAGATTCAGATTACATTTTCATTAAATTGAGGGCATTTTTCCTTGGGAACCTCGATTCATTCTGTGCATGGACGGTCTGTGGTATCTGAGTCTATAGCTTCTTAATACTTTTGTCCTCACTGTTCAGTGAGTGGTTGTATTTTCTTCATATCATTCACATCTTGAAAATCGAACTATTTATTTGTTACAAGTTTTTTTGGGAAGAGATTGATCTTGATACATTATTTCATATCAGTAAACTGTTTTCTAGGATAAATAGATATCTGTGTAGTGAAAGGGCAGGATGATTATCACCTCTATTTTACGTATATAACAATAATGCACAAAGATCAAGGCTAAAATCATCAAAACTGTAAACTAATTTTTTGTGCTCGTTCCAAGAAATCTAGGGCACAATGTTAGCATTATTAAAGTCTTTTATTTGTTCAATACAAAGTTACCAATTAATGTATTGACTATTGCCAGTGAATTACAAACCTTCAAATATACTAGACAATACCTGTATCCTTCTTGAAATGCTACAGAAAACAAGTCTGAACGCGGCAAAAACCGGTCACAGTTTCCACATGTTGTTTCAAGTCCCAGTTTCAAGTTTTAATATTTTGTCTGAGATACTTCTCACTAATACAGGCAGTGTGTTCCTTATAGTTGATATCTTTGTATAAAGCATAACATCGACATTGTTCAAAGGCTGCACAATAGAAATTGCTCTTCACGTTAAATTTAAGTCTTTCAATAATGCCTAACACATCCCAATACTTAGTTCCTATCTTTTGTTCACAGTCTAAATGAATAGCTTCATGTAGGGGACACAAAACGTGGCTAGCTGCTGCTAGTTTTATTTTACCCACGAAGACATATAGCACATTCCTCAACAAAAGAGTCCAGCAAAACAAAAATTTGCAGATATTTCTCACATTTAATTTTATTATAAGTAATTTCAGATTTTGCCAGTGTATCATAGTGTCTTTTACCACTTCATCCATATAGTATTTGGGAAATTATATGTTTTACTTTAGATTCTTACCTCCACTCCGTTTTTTTTAAGTCTGTCTGTTCATTTTTGCTGTCACTAAGCACCAACTTCATCCGTAAGTAAACAAAATGTTCAATGTAATACAAATGTCAAGCTGCTTTGTCTGTTTTCTATTTTATGCATTATTAGTCATTTTTTTTGTGGTTGTCTTTTCAGACTTATCTGTTTTACTGCTACACCTCCAACTCTGTGGGCCTCTGTTCTACTGGCTTTTATTTCACTGCAATAGTTTCCATGAAATTTTGAGGCTCTGCACATTGCTGCTTACATCATAGAAAACTGGCACACCTCTCTTCGTGTCTTTTGCTGTCCTCATAGGTTTCTACATGGTCAGATTCACATACACATATGTATTCGTATGACAACATTCATTATGTGAATCTAAGAAAGAAATGTTCTTGTTACCCTCTATTCCTCTATTTTGGCACTGAAGCCGTTTTTCATGTCTCATGTGAATCAATGTTTCCTGACTATGAAACTGCGGTACTGTAAGGTGCATTCTTCTTTATATTCTGGCCTTTCTCCTCAGGTATATTCTTTTCCAGGAAACAGAAAGCATTTGGTAAGTAAACCATAGTAGTTGCAAAGGTGCAGAGTGAGTTATTTTTAATTGTTGTCATTTCTGAAAATGACTCCTAGTTTCCCTTCTCCACTGACATCCAGTAATGTTATTAGTCTGTAAGGTACAACACTAGGGTAGAGTACAAGGTAAAATGCACTGTCAAAACCAATAGAAGAAATGTTAGCTGCAGGTGAGGCTGGATTCAATTCTCTTCTGTCTTTCTGAAAGTCCAACCATATTTTTTACTCTTCAAACCTGCTTCTCCTGTTTTAAGTTCCTCTGGAACTATTACTCAAATACGCTTTCTGCTCTAACCAAACATAAGAACCGTGATATATTTATTATTCCCTTCACTTCTACTGCAATTAAGCATCATGTAATCTGTATCATGTCATAAAATAATGAAATAATAAGATTTATTATTTTATATATTTATATAAATAAATATATATTTAATATATATATTATATATTCTTATGCACTGAATATATATTACAGAGAACTTTACCCTTGCCCTCCTGCTGTTTGCAAGTGGCACTGTTACTAGCTTTGTACAGCACAAGCTCAAGTGAAACAAAGCATGCATTCCCTGACAAATTTCACTAATGTGATCCTTTCCAAGAGAAAACATTACACTGAAAAAACAGTTAAAAGAATATTTTTTCATTTGTTCTGATGAACGAATACAGAAGAAATCAAAGCAAGATCCTTTTTACTTTGAGCTGATAAGGTAGAAAGGAACGGTGTTTGTAGGTTTATGATATCAGTTACATAAGAAAAAGACAATCTGGGATTTTCCTGCAGTATTATTGAACTGAGAACTATGCCTGTTTCTCCGTATGAATCCTTTAATGTAACCTAACAGATCACAGTTCCTCTAATTTTTACTGAGAAAACATCGTCTTGCAAGAATAAAAAAAAAAAAAAACAGAATAGAAATAACTTGTACTTGTGTAGGGTAGTGACAGAGTAAACCATTCTGTGCTTATTATGCAGAATGATAACAGCATATCAGCAAGATTTGAGCTATAGGTGTCATGGTATATGATCAAATTGTTTAGAACTGTACAGACATCTTCCTGGTACAAGTCAGCTTTTCATGTCTGAGTTATGGGTGTGTAAGTTTTTACAAGAAGGTTCAGTGTGCTTCATTTAGGAGTGCAGAGATTAGTAGTAGATTGATATGTCCAGTAGATATTTGCAATATCAGACAAGGTTTTTCTCGAAAAATATTTGAAAGTGCATAGACTAGTTAGTAGGGGTGTAATTTTGTCTCCCTGATATAGATGTCTAACGCCATTTATATGTCCCAAGATAACCAGCAGCAGAAAGATTATCTAGAAGGGTATCGGTCTTCAATAAGTTGTGTGCCTTGTCTACTGTATGGTCATCTCAAATGCCTTAACACATATAAAAATTGTGCACAGCAGCTACATTTAGATGAACTAAGCTGCATCCTCAATGACAGCAGAAAAAAAACCCATGTGGAGTGGGAGAGAAAAAGTATTCACAGTTCAAGTGACTCTAAAATTTTATTTCTTTCAGAAACATTTTAATAAAGAAATTCTTACTTTTGTTACTGACAAAACTTACTATCTTGTAAATCAGGTATCTCTCTCTCCCCTTTTCTATCGCTCTGCCAAAAGTAAGTTCACATTTTTATAGGTTGGAGGGGCAAATCAGAATAGCATTATTGACTGACTGATGCAATACCTCTAGTAGGATAATTAATGCAATAGACATAACAGAGGGGAGAAAGTCATAGGGTAAAACCACAATTTACAAGATTATGAATCATGAAAGAGGTAATTTCTGACCTATATAATACTTAAATTGCATTGTCTGTGTTCACTTATATGCTAAAATGTTTCTTTCATTGGTGAAAAAAACTACTTTCATATACAATTTTTCATAACCTTGATGCAATATCCTGAAACTTGTCTGAAAATTTTCCTTCAGAGTCATGTCATATTTAAATATAGAACTGTATGGGATCCTATTTCCATGTGATACTGGAATCCAAATACACAATGTAAAATCCTCTGAATTTGCAAGATACAAAGGAAGAAAATATTCCTTGTAGACAGACCACAATGAGTTGTTTTAGCTAGAATGAAAACAGAAAGGATCAAATTTCCACTAAAACTTGGCAGACTCTAGACATTGCTTTTCCGAAACTAGCTTCTTCATCCCTACCCAAACAGTATGTCACATTTTCTAATCCCTGAGCAAATCTCAGCTATCCTAGAAGGAAACTTTATTACTATTTTTTGCAACTTCTGATATACTTTATCTCTGAGAAGATACCATGATCTGTTATTAACTTCAGCCTCCAAGCTTACTCTGTTTGTCTTTTCATTGAACTTCTGAGATTAAAAAAGAAAAAAAAGGCTTTATCAGATATTGAAAGATATTTTTGTAGATTTTATAACTTCCAGTCATGCTGTGAGAATGCATCAATCTATTACCCCAACGACTACAGCTTACTTCTATATGGCATTCAAACTCTTGCTTTTGTCAGTTATTTAGTCTTCATGTATATCTGTCGTGCTTTAACCCCAGGCACAAACTAAGCCCCACACAGCCGCTCGCTCACTCTGCTCACAGTGAGTCGAGGACAGAATTAGAACAGGAAACATGAGAAAACTCATGGGTTGAGATGAAGACAGTTTAGTATGTAAAGGAAAAGCCACATGTGCAAGCAAAAGCAAAAAGCAGGGCTCCAGCATGCAAAAAGGCTACTTGAGATGACAAATGCTGTAACTCTGAATTTCCCCCTTCTTTCTTCCTCCCCCTGGTTTATATATTGCACAAGTCATCATATGGTACGGTATCCCTTTGGTCCAAGCTGTGTCCCTTCCCAACTTCTTGTGCACCCCCAGCCTAGTCACTGGTCAGGCGGTGCAAAAAGCAGAAAAGGCCTTGACTCTGAGTAAGCACTGCTCAGCAATAACCAAGACATCCCTGTATTATCAACGCTGCCTTCAGAAAAAACCCAGATCAAAGCCTCATACTGGCTACTAAAAAGAGAATCAACTCTATCCCATCCAAAACCAACATGACAGCTCAGCAGACAATATAGAACAGTCATTTATTACATTCATTTCATCCTGCAGTTTCACAGGTTACTTATTTTGTATTTCAAACAAAAACCTTAATGAAATGAAAACCAATGAAATTTCTAGCCTTTGGGTTAATTTTTAGTTCTTCTCAGAATCACAGAGTCATTTAGGTTGGAAAAGACCCTTAAAATCATCACGTACAACCACTAATCTAATACTACGAAGGCCACCACTAAACAATGTGCCTAAGCATCACATCTACATGTCTTTTGAATACCTCCATTGATGGTGACTCAACTACTTCCCTGGGCACCCTGTCCCAGTACTTGAAAATCCATTCTGTGTTAAAAACTTCAGATTTCTCTAATAGCATAAAGGTGAACAGAAATCAACTCTATATTGCCTTTTATTGTGTGACCTTGTAATGACTTTTTCCAGGCCAATTCAACACACTGAAATTTGCCTATCTGACAGCATTAAGGGCAGAATGACTGTCAAGAAAGCACTTCAAGTTTTTGAGGGAAAGATGCTTTTTCACAACTGTACACTTTCTTCCAAAAATAATTCTTTGGACTATACAAGTTTTCTGCTATGTTACACTTTAGAAGAAACACTTTTGGGTTTCATACACTTGATGGCTAGGAAAGATCAAAAGAGAACACAAGAATGAAGCAGGCAAAGAAATCTTTTTCTCTTGTTCTTACAGCTTTGTGTTGCATTATGGATACATCTTAGAAGGAAAACAGAGAATCGTTTATAAATCAGCAGTTCTGCATAACCAAAACAACAGAGGAGAAACAAAGGAGACAGGATTAGGAAGATGGTGTATTAAAAATAAAGGGTGAACAGAACTGGAAAAACAGCTATCGCTAGCTACCATCTATGCTACATTAAATAAGCAACACCTTTTATTAATTTTTTCTTCATGTGCAGAAAATAAGGAAAAGGTTAGATTCTTCAAGATAAGGACCGCAGAAGTCATATATCTCTTCATGTAAAAGCTTCAATCTCAGCTGAAAAAACTGAGTCTTTAAAATGACAGCCACTAAATAAGAGCAAAAAGATGTCCTTAACTTTTTTAAAACTTGAGGACCATTAACCTTCATAAATGGGTAAGCAAATTCTGTTCATTCCATCTCTAAATCTAGATCTATTTCTCTAAAGGATAAATAAAAATATAAAAAAAAATTCAAAACCACATTGTTAAGGCCCAGGAGAATCTTATTTTAAATATCCTCCTAAAGTGAATTTTAGCAGCTGGATAATTACAACTCCTTTAAAGTAGTTTGTAGGAGGTTTATCTACAGGCCTTTACCAACACATGAAGTGACATACAGGAGTAATGTTATTTTCAGTAAGATATATTGCTGTGCATAAAGCAAGGGTTGCTAGGAAATTGCTTCCTTTACCCAATCATGGTATCATAGAATGGTTTGGGTTGAATGGACCTTTAAAGGTCATCTAGCCCAACCCCCCTGCAGTGAGAAGGGACATCTTCAACTAGATCAGGTTGCTCAGAGTCCCATCCAACCCGACCTTGAATGTTTCCAAGAATGGGTCATACACCACCTCTCTGGGCAACCTGTGCCATTGTGTCACTAACCTCGTAGAAAATATCTTCCTTATATCCAGCCTAAATCCACCCTTGTTTAGTTTAAAAACACTGTCCCTTGTCCTATCACTACAGCCCCTGATAAAAAGCCTGTCCCCATCTTTCTTTTATGCCCTGTTGAAGTATGGAAAGACCATGATAAGATGTCCCTGGACCTTTCTCTTCTGCAGTCTGAACAATCTCAACTCTCTCAGTCTTTCTTCATAGGAGAGGTGTTCCAGCCCTCTGATCATTTCAGTGGCCTCCTCAGGACCTGCTCCAACAGGTCCATGTCATTTCTGTGCTGAGGTCTCCAGAGCTGCATGCAGGACTCAGGGCGGGATCTCACCTGAGCTGAGCAGAGTGTCAGAATTACCTCCTTCAACCTGCAGGCCACACTACTTTTGATGCAGCCCAGGATACAGTTGGCTTTCTGGGCTGCAAGTGCACTTTGCTGGCTCATGTTGAGCTTTTCATCCATCAGTACCCCCAGGCCCTTCTCGGCAGGGCTCCTCTCAATCCCTTTATCCCTGAGTATGTATTGATACTGGGAGTTGCTCCGACCCATGTGCAGGACCTTACACATGGCCTTGTTGGGCCTCATAAGGTTCATGCAGTCACACTTCTCAAGCTTGTCCAGGTTCCTCTGGATGGCATCCCATCCTGGTGTGGAGGGCTTTAAACTGAAGGACTTGGGGGCTGGGGGGTAAAGTCACTAATGCTCAAGCCATCCCATCTGGCTGGGGATTAAGAGTGGCTAATCAGAGCAGGTACAAATATTCCTCAGCTATGTCCCAAGCTGAGAAGCAAAAGACCAACAACCTTAAAGGTGGGCATGGACATGGTAGATTCTCTTGCACTCCTCCAGGGAAACCAGCATGCTTGAGTACATCCCTGAAATGTCTGTACACCAATGCATGCAATATTGGCAATAAGCAGGAAGAATGAGAGATCTGTGTGTTGTTACAGGGCCATGATCTTATTGCAATCACAGAGACATGGTGGGACAGCTCACGTGGCTGGCATGCTGTCACGGATGGCTACACACTCTTTAGGAAAGAAAGGCCAACAAGGAGAGGTAGTGGAGTTGCTCTGTATGTGAGGGAGCAACTGGAAAGTATTGAGCTCTCCCTAGGGGTGGATGAAGAACGAATTGAGAGGTTATGGGTTAGAAATAAGGGACAGCCTCATATGGGTGACATTACTGTGGGTGTGAACTATAGGCCACCTGACAAGGAAGAGGAAGTTGATGAGGCCTTCTACAGGTAGCTGAAAGTAGCCTCATAGTCACAGGTCCTGGTTCTCGTAGGGGACTTCACCCATCGTGACATCAGCTGGGAAGATCATACAGACAGCCACATGAAGTCCAGGACATTCCTACAAAGCATCAATGATAACTTTCTGATGCAAGTGGTATAGGAACCAACAAAGAGAGGCGTGCTTCTGAACCTTGTATTAATGAAGAAAGAGGGACTGGTTGAGGATGGGAAGGTTGGAGGCAACCTCGGCGACAGTGACCATGAAATGGTGAACTTCAGGATCCTGAGTGGAGGAAGCAGAGCAACAAGTAGGATCACAACCTTGGATTTCAGGAGGGCTAACTCTGGCCTCTTCAAGGAGTTACTTGGAGGAATCCCGTGGGCCAGGGCTCTAGAAGGCAGAGGGGTCCAAGAGTGCTGGCTGCTGTTTAAACATCACTTCCTCCATGCTCAGGATTGGTGCATCCCCCTGAGCAAGAAGTCTAGCAAAGGAGGCAGGAGACCCTCATGGATAAGCAAGGAGCTTCTAGTGAAACT
>Ga0065711_1036911_pt1 | contig 20427 bp, 16 predicted proteins | sample Hoacrofraction12_FD_59098 | JGI IMG/M metagenome (GOLD analysis project Ga0065711, IMG submission 59098) | Hoatzin crop microbial communities from Cojedes, Venezuela - Epithelial fraction 12 v2 (version 2) | ecosystem: Host-associated > Birds > Digestive system > Esophagus > Crop | place...
TTTTTTTTTTTTTTTTTTTTTTAGACCAAATGTTTGCTGCAAACAGCAACTTCTTTAAAAAAGTGTCTGTAAATGGTTCCGCATGTTAATTTTACCATCCTGTTAATTGGATGCTTGTATATACCCAGCCAGGCCCGAGGGGAGGTCAGAGAATGAGCCGCTGTTGGGATTTCTCGTCGTTCTAAGCTGTCTTTGTTAGCCACTGCAGCTGCCTTCAGATCTGCTGCAGAGCCCGTAGGGCTGCATGTCCGTGTTGTCCGTGCCGTCAGAGGATGCTGTACAGACCGTAACAACACTCCTGTGCTTAAGTGTTCTACTTTGTGCTGAAAATGTGTTCCAATAAATACACGTGCATTCAACACGGTGCTGACTGCTGCCTGCCTTGTGCGGCCAGAGGCTCCGAGAACTTCCACGGAGCTTACAGTGTTAACGAAGGAAACAAAATTAGAAAAATAAAACAACTGAACGTCCCTGCTGCCGCGAGGCCTTGCGGGAACAGATCCCTCTCAGTAGGGGCAAGCGCGGTAGCCCAGTCCCCTAGGCCGTACTGCCCTCGCTGGGAGGAGAGCGCCGGCTCCGCTCAGGCTCTGCCCGCAGAGTTTGTGTTCCATTTACCCATTTCAGCCGCGCGTGTTGTCCGGAAGCACGTGCTCTGCCTGACCATCCTCGCTCTGGGAGTCACTTGTAGGGGCAGTCGGTGAAGTTTCATTGAGCTGTTCCAGGTTTCTGGCAGTTTTCTGTTGGTGTGTTGCGGGGCTGAAGATCTCACGACCGATATAATCCACTTCCCTGGCAGCGGGAGGGCAGCTTTGCTGCCGGGGCCCCAGCAAAGGCTGTGCCCCATGCCCTGCTCGCACGCGGCACCGGAGCTGCTCCGCCAGGCAGGCGACAGGAGCGCTGCCTGCGAGCGAGGGGCTGGAGGCCGAGCACAGCGCTCTGCAGAGCCGTGACACCGCGGTAACCGCAGCCTGAAGCACCTGAACAGCCAGAGCTGAGTTGGGTTAATGAGAACGTGTTCCTCAGCCACTTGGAGTCACCCGCCGCAACCCGCATCTCGCAAACAAACCCGGTCACCTCAGCAACTGCAGAAGTGCTCAGAACCTTCCGGGAGATGTTCACGAACACCCCTGGGAGGGGATTATCCAGTGTCTAGACAAACAGCTCGAGTGCTGCTCTGGCACAAGCAGAGCTGCACTTCTTGTTGTCCTCTGCTCAAAGCTCTGTTCTGATTCCACTTGGAATCCGACAGCAGCAGTGCTTTGCTCCGACTCCCGCAGTAGGCAGCTGCGGGATTTCTGAACACGCGTCACAAGGCGGCTGGCCATTGCCAACGTAAGCTACATTTTCTGCCTGAACTCTTACCCGTTCTTTCTGCGAATCACTTCATTTCCCCCTTCCTTCATCAAGTCCCTTGCTGACTGCAAGAGAGGGAAGATGAAAGAACTGCTCACGCGTTGGACTGCTGGAGCTAACCTCAGTATTTAGACTATCTGCTCCCTCCCCAGCCTGCTGGGAGTACTGGGGAGCTCAGTTTGCACGCGCTGCTCCTCATGCCCAGACCGTGGCCTCACAAACGGGTCACCTGGATGCTGCCGAGCTGCGAGTCACAGATTGACAGTGCTCCCCCCATGCTGCACACACTGTGTCTCAGCACTGGGAGGGGAATAAGCTCGGCCGCTGGTGACGCAGACCTGCCTACTGCACTGCTCCCCACGGCCTGACCCTCCCCACGCATCCGCGTGGCCCTGCTTGGCAGCCCACTGGTGCCCGGGGCACCTCTGCTCCCCCGGCCGGCCGGCGGACACAGCACCCCGGCCCCTCGGACACGCTCAGCGCCACGGCCAGCACAGGTAACGCTCGTTTTGTTTTCTTCCCCGTTAGTGCTCAGCTCAGCTTAGCTTAGGTTTCCAGCCTCCAATCACTCACGGGGTTGTGCTGTTTCTATTTATAGTTAGCACCGCTAATTCTGTTTAAGATAAATCAAAATTGGAGCCAGACCAACACCCCCTCCTGTTCACAGTTTCCCAAAAACGCCCAGAGCAGCAGGCTGTTTGATAAACAGTGCTGATTTGTCCGGAATCGACAGGGATGTTCATTAGTGCTGGCAAGGAACAAGTGAAAATCTGTTTTGTTTTTTTTTTAAAAAAAAAAAAAGGCAATCTGACCTTAGGAAAAAAATCTCTGTGGAGCTGCTTCAGGTGAAGGCACCAGCCAGCTGCCCGTCCTCCCGGGGCGAGGCTGTTCCCAGGGAATGGGGCAGAAGGTGACAGAGGAGCTCCCCAGCCGCTCGCCAGCGTTGGTCTCTGCTGGGGACGCACACGCGGCTCACCAGCCCCACGCAGTCCAACGGAATCGTACGTGTCCTCACCCAGCCTCACAGAAACGGATCGGGTTTTCAGGTGGTGCAGTGGAGGGAAGCGTGACGGTGTTTCACTCAGCTGCAGGTCACACACGCACAAATACAGTATTTGCTACGCTTGCAACAGGCTTATTTTTAAAATCTAAGCAATCGGCATCAAACCCATCTGCCAAGACTCCCAGCTATAGGCACGACCCAGCCCAGCTCTCTCGGAGGAAGAATTCTCCCCAAGCTCCCAGCTCTCATGGCCTCCTGCTGAAGTGGGGAAGATCAAGACCCACCTCTTCCCAAGCACACGAGCAACGTCCACCGGGACAGGGCATTTTTCTTTCTCCTCAGATGACCAAATAAACCCCGACCACTTCAGCTTCTCTTCAGTGCCAGCTGGAAAGGCCAAATCTGGTAAAACAGGGCCTGACAGTGACCCAACAGAACTAGCTGTTGGGACAGGCGCTCCAAGGTACAGGCAGAGCCAAATTAATACTTCAAATACCTGAAAATTCCAGGATGAGATACTATGAAATAAAACCAACAACCAAGTCCCACAAGTAAGAAGGTGTCAGTGCCCGTCAGCAGCCGCCAGACACGAGCACCCCGCTGGAACAGGCAGTTCCTGCTGGTTTGTTGGGAATTCCACTGGAAGCGAAACCCAAATCCATCCCATCGTCAAGGAGAATAAGGAGGATGAGAGAGCAGCTTCGGGGAGTCTGGGGCCATGAAGTTTTACCTGGCTGAAACAGTAAAGCACAGCTGAGCTCCTGCTCTCGGCTGACAATGTCCATGGCCAGGCAGAAGGCTCACCAAGGCCTGGCATGAAGACCAGAGCAGAGCGGCCCCGGCAAAGAGACACTGCCTTTTCATCTTCTCTGGAGGATCAAAAGGGTCCAGGGAAACTGCATTTCTGGAATTAAATGTTTATTTAAATACGAGGATGACTTTCTTTTCATTGTTACAAGGTCAATATTCGCTTTCAAATGGAAGCACTTTATTTGGTTGAATTCTGTCTCCAGAAATGAACGGGCAACACCAGAACCTTTTACATTGGCAATGAAATCACAACACGGAGATGCCACCAAACTCCAGAGATCAGTGCTCAAACACACATACACACACACATATACAAATAAAAAAGTGCTCGACATCATCATGTTAAAATAGAATTTGGCTTCTTTTAGGTCTTTTGACACTTCAGGCAGGAAAACAAAAAACAAAGAACAATATGCATCAAACTAAATGAACTTCTGAAAAATACTCAGCATTAAACACAACTTTCAGTATCAGTAAATACGTTTCTTCTCTATTTACAGGTGTTAAGAAAGGGCATTAGCGACTTTTGCTGGGGATAATGAGATTCCGTAGCTGTACGGCCCATGCTTCCGGGCAGGATCAGTAAATTCCAGCAGAGTTTTTATAAACCAGTCACATATTTAGTCCCTCAGATTTTGCACAAGGTAAATTCTACAAAAATTACTCATTCGTTACCCTGAATAAAGGCAGCGGAATAAACACACATAGGCTCCAATACATGACTGTCAATATTTTTTTTCTTAAGTGTTAAGATCTGGGCTTTCAGGAACTAGTTGCCAAGTTTATAAAAACTCCATACATGGTCTTTTAATAAAACTCTGGAAGAAAATCAGTCAGCTAAAGCTAATGCTCCTTCTAAAGCGCTACGCAGCGACACAGACATTGCAACTGTTCAAATGTTCCACAGAGGCTGACAATAATATACTGTCCACCTAGGTTAAATATATAAAAGCAAACTTTTATCTAAATTTTTTACATAGATGGCACAACAAGAGGCGAAAATGAATTCTCCTAGCTGCTGATTCAACAGTGCATCGGACACGAGAATAAAAATACTGCAGCTAAAAATATTTTAAAGATCTTTTTGCGCACCTGTTGACTGCTTAACCATTTAGGTCCCCTGATAGATGGATGCAACAAAGCCTTCGCACAAAGCCCCGGGTGGGTCACATTCAGCTATCGGAGGCTCACGGATCTAAACAGTTAGGTGACCACACTAGCAGCAATGACAAGGATGGTAATTAAACTGATGATGACTCTTCCGACGCCGCTAACGCTGTAGCGGAGCGGCCTCAGCGCTGGCAGCGCCTGCTCAGTGCGGGCTCCTGAGCCGCGTGAAGTAGATTAAGAACCCGAACCTTTTGCTGGTTGATGCTCGCGGGTATTCAGCACCGTAACACAGCAGCTACAGCGCTAACTGTAGGACTGAGGGACGCTGTGCTTCTGGAGATGAAAGTCGGTTATCTTGAACGGAGAGAAAGGGACAGAGTTCTGAACACAACGTGTGCCCCGCTGGGAAATGACTTCGTCCCGAGGGGGTCGGCCTTGGCAGCCCCCAGCACCGAGAGCACCCGATTCTCGGACACGTTTCTGGGTGCTGACACTGAACAGCAGGCAGCGAAACAACAGACGCGCATTTGTCTGCAAACTAAACCTGAGGGGCTTCGTTTTAGGGTCGCTGCCTGTAGTGGCTTCCATATACATTTTCTCAAATTCTGGGGATTTTACAAAAAGTGTTGACGTTTGCCAAGAGCAAGCGGATTCCCCCAAACGATGGGATCGATGAATAAATTAGGCCCTCGGGAGGTACTGAGCAGCAACTGACTTTACGGGGCTCAAACACGTACAAGATAAAATCCTAGCAATGGGAAAGATTCAGGGGAAACCAACGGCTGTAACAGTGAAGTCGAGAAAGCATTTGGCCCTTTCTTAGGCGCTGAGGTCCAGATCACGGGATGTTTGGAGACATTACAGCTCTCTCCACTGCGTGACATGGCAAAGCACAGCATCACTTATCACGCTACTTCTGCTTCAAATAAAGCCATGCGAGAACAGGATGGTTGCAATTCCTGTCTGGCTTCTGGGTCGAGGTCCAGTCCATGACAAGGGGGGAGAACGAAATAGAGTGCTGTTTCTTTTTTTCTCTTTTATTTTTCTAAAAAAATTCTGTTATTCAAACATTAACTGATGAGAACGCACAAGAGGTCATGCAAAAGGAGAAGGCAGGTCTGAAACGCTGAAAAACAAACCAACAAAAGAAAACTGCAAAGAGATTCACAACGAGCCACAAAATAATGTGCCGCTCGGGAAGGTGGGTGCAGGCAAGGCAACAGGGCGAGCATGCAGACTGAAACGAGAGCAAAACGGAGGTCTCTGGTGAACAAAATGGGGCTTCAAACCAAAATGCCGGTGTCTCTGTCTGTGTGTGTCTGTGTGTGTGTGAGAAAGAGCAGGGAGAGAGGAGCGGGCAGAGAGAACAAGCAGGAAAACAGGCGTACATACGTGAGCTCGAAGGCTTTCAGGAAACAGCAAGGTTATAGGGATTTACTACTTGGAATGAGCATCAGCCTAGATTTAAAAAAAAAAAAAAAAGGCTGACAAGTATTAGTGACCTTTTGGGGAAAGCAGAGTATTGAATAATGCATGTGGATCATATTTAATATCCACAAATTCAGAGCCCAGTCCAGCTGCTGTCGCACAGCTCCCGGGGAGGGTTTCCACGCGTGCACCCCCTGCCCAGTGGATCGTATCCGAGACTGCCTGCAGGACTGGCACGAAAGGCACCGTGTGAAATGCTGATGGACCAGCGCACACATTCAGATGGACTGAGGGACAAGGGAGGACAGAAGACAGACCAGCACATGCTTGGGACTCCCTGGTTACCCTTTGCATCGAAGGGCAGCCAGCAGTTCTTTGATCAGCGTCGGAGGAACTGGGTGGGGGGAAAGTTGGTTGTGTTTTACGGAGGGGCTGTGCCAAGCTGGCAGCAGGGTGGGAAAGGCTGTAAGTTAATCTGAGCCACGAGCAGCATGCCATGGAAAAGAGCAGGCATCTGAATGATACTGGGATGGAATTTAGGTCTGAATTTTTCAAGTGGGAACTCCAGACAAGGCTGGAGTCTGGCTTTCCAGGGGTGTGTTTTAACTGCCTGCAGGGTAAACAGACCATTTTGTTTCTCCTTCTGTGACAAGCTCGCCCCGAGGTTCTTGCACCAGCACAAACACCTTTAGGAATCTAAAACATAAGAAAGACAAAAAGAAAGAGACTGGATTAGAAGGAGGCTGGGGAAATCGGGATCCCTCGAGCAGCCCTGCCTGCAGGAGGGTAAAGGCAATACGGCATTGACCAGGACAGCAGCGGCTACGGCAGTCACCGTGCCTCCTCTGGCCCAGCACCACTGGGACACTGCTTTCCTCTGGGAGGAGGATGTAAGACTGGGGAGCAGGACCCTGCCGGCACCTTCTCAGTGCAAGAGAGAAAACAAACGGCTTTTGAATTTTCAGTCTGCAAAGGAGTTCTGTATCTGTTCAAGTGACAGCTCCAGAGACCACGAACGATACCGAACGACAACAGGACGCTGAAACACGAAGGATTTTGCAGATGAATCCCGACTAGCTCTCCTCTCCCCAACAGGCTGCCAAGACCTTTCCTTCTTACGGGAAGCCCAGAAATAAACAGGTGAGTGAAAGCGGTTGTAGCGTCTGAACCCGCCCTTCGTCACGTTCCTGTGCCCTCCGACTTCTGGCCGAGGGTCGGTTTTCTCTGCGGCCAAATGAAGCTGCACTCACACCCAGCAGTGTGATCTGGCCAGAGACTGCTGTATCCAAGGGAATACAAACTTTTGAATCCAAACTTCCCTCGCATTCAAGAGAGCAGGGGAACCTTCTGATCTCCTTTGCACCCACTTCCATAAAAGAAAAAATTCCAAATGACACCGCAAGAAAGTTTTCACAGAGCCACAACAAAATATTTTTCCTGAAAAGGAATTGCATCTGTACTCCGGGTGGGAAGCAGGTGAAAAGCAGCTCTGGGCCACTTGCTTTCCCTTAGCACAGGGAAACTTAAACAAATTGCCAATAAAAAAAAAGCCTCACAGGAATGAGAAAATATACTGTTTATTAGAAGAAGACACCGTAGTACATCAAGCTATAAAGAGATTCCTGACAGATGACAACTCTTTAAAAAATAAGAATAGAAATGGAAGAACCACCCTGGCCGGATTCAGCAAACCTTAGCACAACCCCGAAGTGTCTGTGCCAGTCCAACCAGATGCAGGCAGCTGAGTAACCAAAAAAGCTTATCAACATACGAGGGACTGCGTAGTTATCAAAACAGCAGCTAGGTTAAGCAGAAAAACAGCCTATAAAACCATTTATATTTATACATATATAAAAGGATAAAAACAATTGAAATTCAAGTAACTTTAGTTTTTAAGTTATGTTATATACAATTTTTTATATATACTGGGAGAACTAAGGGCAAGTATTTAACAAAAGGATTTAAAAAGAGCCACAGTCTAGTTTATAATTACTGTTTCCTAAATAATTTGGCAAGCGTTAAATAATCAGACATATCCTAGACAAAAAGTGCATCAGCATGGTTAACTTTTACCTATTTATTTACGTAAGTCAAGGCTCCGCACAACGGTTCCAGCAACCAAACAGCAGAGCTGCAGCACTGAGACCCACGGAGCTGCCTCTAAGGATTTACTGACAGAAGTGGAGGTGAGGAGAACAGACCCACAGCGGCAAAGGAGCTGCAATGCCAACCAGCCCACGGCGCCAACGTTTTTTGATCAGGAAGTTTTAACTTCCCGAAACAGCCTCACTTACTCGCGGGTCACCCAAACAGCCAGGATTTCTGGTGGACGCGAACATGGCATTTTTGTTGGGTGCAATGGGGAGTTTCTACCAAGCCAGGTGTTTCATGCCAGCTCTTTTGCTGCTTCCCAACATCCCTCAGTGAAGGGCAGTTCTGTTCCCAAGATGATTACGATGTTCAAGTAGCACGGCAGGGTCAGTCTCGAGCAGAGAAACCCAGCTAGCTCCTGTGTTCGGCGGCTGGCAGCGCCAGACACCCGACGGGCGCAGGAAAGCCCGGCAAGAAGCCGCAGGCGCGTGCGCAGCGCAGGCCCTTCCCCATCCCCTCGCAGCTAGAGGCTGGCGTCAGCCACAGCACATGAGGTTACACCCAGTACATCCAACTCTTACTCTGCACGTTTTTTAGCATTTCTAATAGTTTCCTGCATGCATCACAAAGAGAAGGAACTGTGTTGGCTCTCATTTTAATCAGGAAGGACAACAATGCTGTTCACAACTCAATCCATACTGTCGGGCCAGTACTTCCATCGGCAGTGATGCACATTTAGATTTCGAGAGGTGAACTTGTACACACGCCAGCCGAGTGAACAGTACCTAACAGAGTCTTTCATTGCTGGAGATGTGACACGTGCATTCAACTCTTCTAAAGAAAACCTTCTGAAACAGAGCTCTTAAAACAACCGTAGCAGCAAACCAGAGGAATAAAAGGTGAACAGGCCTACGCAAACCTACTCAGAGATTGTCTGAAGTGATTTGTACACATCTGTAAAAACAAAACAAAAAAAAAGGCAAAACAAGATAGACATTACTGTTCTTTTTGTGGCAGGGTTTGCTAACACCCTCTGACCGGAGGTACCACTGCACACTCTGCAAACAGCCCTCGTGCAGAGATTTGCCGGAGCACACAGACCCAGCCCGGCTCACGTCAAGACCACCATCAGCACGCGACTTACCTGCCCTGCTCAGCTGGGGTTCGGCAGCAGAACCCTGATGACACAGGCGTCAGCTAACCAGAAAAGCTTGCCAGCTGCCGAGCAGCTTTTCACAAAGCGTTTCTCGCAGCCACACTCCTCGGGCAGAGCTGCCGCCGGCTCACGGCACGAGCACAGCCTGGGCAGGCAGGTCCGCCCGCGCCAGAATCAGCCAGGAATGGCTTCGAGGGTCACAGAGGCACTCGGAGTGGGTGCGAATGCTCCCACCCCTCAGGCGACCAACCTTCAGACCTACCAGCTGCTCAAGCTTCTTTCCAAACAGAGGAAAGAACTACTGAAGTTTGTAAAGGCTTTAGTATTTATAGTGTCATTTTCAGGAACGTCATAGCTTCCATTTCAAGGCCTGAATGGAGTCACTTCTACTCATGTATTAAAAATCAAATGAGAAATTCGCAGCTTGCAACAAAGTTTGTCTTTTAAACACAGCAGCACCTTCCCAAATCTTTATACTGCTACTGGGACATCTTATGGAAAGGTCTCTTTTAGTTTTTCTTTTTAACCAGAGAATTGAGAGGTAAATATTATAGTTCATTTACATTAAATATGCACAGATATATTTGATTTTGTTCCTGAAATCCAGCAAAATTAGTGGAAAAAACTTAAAAGAGGATCTGAAAAACCTCCATCGTTGCTACAGAAGTGCCTGCAACTGTACCGCCTTCACTGCCAGCACAGACTGCGTTTTTACCACCATTCAGCACATCCCATGACTTACAGAATACCATTAACACACTAGTACGATTTTCTGGCTGGTATCGCAATACTCCTGCAATATTCTCTCCAGAAGAGTAAATTTCAGACAAGCTTTTGCTATTTAGGCCAGCAGGACTGTGTCAGGCTGTCTCAGCCAGCCCTGTGACACGCTTTGCTTCGCTTCCCACCCAAGCTGCTGCTCCGCTCGCCAGCAGGCGCCTTGCTGCAGCGTTCCGCCGGCGTGACCCACGCTGCACGTCTGAGGCAGGGCAGCCACGTGTGTTACTGGAGACAGATTTAGATGCCACACCAGGTTAGCTGTTCCAAGCAGCCCACACTGCTGAACGACCCATCTTCCAGCAGAATAATAATGTTGCTTTCAACTATTGCCATGCACAAAGCGGTCATCTCCGCAGGAGAGAACACAGGGACGAGAGATGGGATCTCCCAGTCTGCGCTTTCTGTTTTGTTCTGAACATGAAGTAAGAAGAATGTACAATCCATGTTCCTCAAAGGTTAATAAAAGCCAGAGGGGCTGAGCTTTTTGCACTTTCTTGCATCTCAGCTGACTCTGTATTTGCCAGCACAAACAAAACTACCGTATCATGGCAAAATAAAACAAGACCCCAGATTTTTGTCTGCAGCAGACAAGGCACTGCACTGGTTAATACTGAATCCAAGACAGTGAACTGATCAAGTTCTCGTGTTTGTTTACAGACACAGTCCTACTCCTCTCATCCTACTGTCCATAAATCCCAATGAGAATGGTTCAGTTTTCTTTTATATTGGATGAGGTAGCTTGTTTCACACCCAGAACTTTAAAGTCTAGGAAATACAACAATAATCTGAAGGATTATGTGACTGAACAACCACATAAATTATTTAACAGTGGACTTCAAACACATCCTGATTTGAAACAGGACTAAAATCTTTTGATTTCTTGGCGTATTACATCAGCAGGTGTTCATGGTGCTAGCAACTGTAGCACTGCTTGCTTATACAACACGCCCATTTGCGAGGAATTAAAAGAGCCAACAAAACAGAATATTGCCGAGTCTGAGCTCTGAATGTCTCCATTATTGGGTGAGCAAGAGATTAGCTCTGGTCATCTGAAACATCAAGGACATCTTCTGAAACATATTGAGGTGGGAAAGAACAGAGGATCTTTTCTAATGTTTTACCAATTTATCAAGGGCCACAGAGTGCTGTGCAGACAGATTTTGGCAAGATCTCCCCTTCCAAACACACTAACTAAATGACAATCAGGTTTCAATCCCAAAGGCCCACAGAACACATCAGGCTCTGAGAAGCCACCACACAGACACCAAACAGCAATCTAAATACCTCCTATGTGGCATTCCACTGAATCAGTTTGGGACAAACAGCTGACTTGTGAAGGTGTCTGAGATGCCACCTGGACATCTAGGGAGAGCCCACGTTATCCCAAACGGCTCTGTGTTTCCTGCACTACGCCGGGCGGGCAATAGCAGCGACAGCTGAACAAGCGCTGCCTAGGGAAGGCGGCGTTTCCCCTCTGGTTTTACAGTCTACCACACCACCCTTCTCCGATCAACAAAAAGCACGTTTTGCAGTACAGCAAGCCGTATTAGTCCATGTACAAAATAATGCACTTTGTGGCATTGTACAGACTTTTTTAAAAGGCTCCATCTGCAACACAGAGCAGTTTCAGGGTTGGGTATCTCTGTGGAAGCAAATAAAGTAATAAGAATAGTATTAAATATAAGTCATAGCACCTTTGGCATTTTTGTCCAAATAGACTTCAACATACGACGTAGGGACATAGCCCTCCTCATCTTCGTTCCTTCGGATTCGTGTCCACCCATCACCTTTGTCTTCTTCTATTACATAGAGCATTTCTCCTTCTGCTACAGAAATGGTTCCTTCATTCTGACCTGAAAGACACAGTAACACAGAGCTTAGGCTGTCCCGCACAATGGGAACAAGAGATGCAGTGGGGGGAGCTCAGGGCACACTCGGACAACGTGCTGGCGCAACCATCGTTGCACCACTAGCAGCATGAACAAGCACACGTGATTCCGGAGACAACAGCCGGCACGCAAAGAACCCCATGAACGTGATCCTGACATCAGAGTCTGGGGGCTTTTTCTTGCAGAGTCCGTGCCTGATGGGAGACAAATCACTGTCTTAGTGCCCTCCTCTAAGAAACAGGATCATGCCAGAGCCTCCCACGACCTTTCTTTGTCTATTTAAGCACTACAGGGGTTAAATGAAGGTTTCCCACCTGTCCTTGGCATGTGAACCAAACCAAACAGTAAGAGAAATGGTAGTAAAGGTTAGACGATACCTTCAAATGTATACAGCGCTTTACATGTTCCTATGGTGGGTAGTGGTTCTTCATCATCAAATTCATCGTCAAAATCCGTTGCCGGTACTTTCATCTCAGTCTCCTGACTTTGCTCTTCTGTGTAACTGCCATCTGGGCTGCTCAAGAGAGGAAAATACACAGCAACTATAGCGACCAGTCTCAGGAGCAAAGAGAACAACGTGGTTACCAGGCACTTAAGGCAAGGCGAGCCGCTGGAGCAGCTCAGCAATCCCAAAGCATGCTCAGAACCGGCCGCTGCACTAGCGGCTGCCACAAAGCGATGGGTGAGACACATCATTTTTCCCCATTAAAAGCTGTAAAAAATACACCTATCTCACTCACTTTCCCAGCAGTGTGTGCAGGGGGCTATTAGACATTTCACCATATTTGGAGAAGTAGCTCTTAAGGCTGGGATCTTACATACGCTAAAATCAGCGTGGGCAACACTTCGCGGAGTGCCTACCTTCGGTCTGGTTACAGATGAGTATCTGAACGCTGCAGAGCTACAGTTTTTCCTGATTAACAAGCTAAGGAAAGCAGGTTCAGCTACCAGTCTGAACAGGACAGCTCTGTACAGATACTGTACCTCTCCCGGTCCTGCGCACAGCTGTTCACTGCTGAAGTGTTCTGGGCTTCATACAGCCCGCTCTGCCGCCGGGCCTGCTCGGTCCGCGTGGGTAACCGGCCCTCCACCTCAGCCAGCCAGCCCTGCAAGGGAAAGCAGTCTCACGCATCTCTCACGCTTCGACTTGCAAGGGGACATGTATTGCTTTTACTTTGCTGTGTCATATCTGACGTTCAGACTATGGAACTAAAAGCAGACTGTAAACATACTCAAATTTTCCTTTGGGTTGCAGTTGTCAGAGGGGATAGATTCTGTACTTTCAGTGTACAGTAAATCTACCCGTCTTGCCAAAAGACACACTGAAAACGCAATCGTTTTTTGACACTGGGTGCTGAAAACACTATGACCCAAGAGAAGCAGTTAACAGCAGCTGTTGGGAGATGCTGCTGCTCTAGCCACAATAAAATAAAAAGATATGTGGCATCTTACAGTAGTCTCAGTAACACCAGAAACACAGCAGTCTCGGTGACTGCTGAATGCAAAAGAGGACTAAAGCTGGGGAGAATGAAAGACCCAATGATTTTCAAACGGATAAGAACGCAATGGATAGTAATGCCAACAACTGTAAAAAACATCTAAAATTAATGGGCTGTATCTATTTATGTACACAGCATAACTTAGAGTGAAGTCTTTTCTCAGCCCCATAATCCTTCTTGTGTAATTATAACGGCTTCATGTATTCCAAACACTCCTCATGCCCTTGAGATTTTGTATCTCTAAGAAGCTTCCTGTTAACAGCAGACTCTTCCTTAAAACACATTTTATCTGAAAGCTTCTGTCTTGCTGTTAAGACTATAAATGGTGCTTTACATTTACGTTCCTCTGATTTTCCACAGACATCTGTAACATGATGCTTCAAATTATTTAATTAATTAAATCAACATCTGAACCCCTCTGGAAAGTCCAGAGAGCACTAAATTTTCTTTTACCCACCACTTGGCACCATTTGTTTTCTGTGGCAAACTAAACAGCAGGACTTGTGTGTCTGTCACAAGAGACGGTGCATATTTAAGTTACACAAACAGGCTCAAAGACCTCAATTAGTGCAAGTTCTTAAGTAGCACTTACTCATACACGGTAAGAAAATGCATCAATACATCTGGAAAAGCAATGAAGCATCCGCTTAGAACTGAGCATATGCTATGTTTCACCAAAATATCTCTTCCCATACCTCAAATTTCTGAACTTCTAATCGTAACTTTTCAATGTTCTGTCCAAGTTCTGCTAATCTGTGGTCCACACTCGCTGCATCTCCCATCTGCGGGTTCTTGATATACACATCTTTCATTTTTGTTAAGGCATCTCTGAGAGACAGAAGAAAAATAAAATGCATGTTACTGTGGCTGGAGGCAAATGCCTTTCTCTAAATGGGGGCAAATGAAAGGATAAACAACTGCCTCTTCTTTAATCTGTGGCTCAAGCCTAATGGGTTACAAAGGTAACTGAGAACATCCAGACAGGGGCTTTTCCATTAAAAAAATGACAGTAAAATCACTTGCCAGAAAAGAATTTGCACTATCAGAGACTGAAAAAAACCCAGTGATGCTTTTACCTATAATGTGACATGACAGAGACGTTGTACCCAAGCCAAACTCTTGAAGGCCCTGCACCATCAGGGGCTCCTCGCTCTGCAGGCAGCTGCAGGTTCTTCGTGTGAGCAAGGCCGGCAGCAGGAGCCCCACCAGTGGATCGTCAATGGGCACGAGATGGGCCGTGCTGGTACAAGCACACAACACGTTTAGATCAAATGATTCAAGCTCCATGTGCCCCGCTTGAAGAGCCCTGGCAGAAAAACGACTGAATTCTTGGACAGTGGCCTTGTGCAAGGCCAAAGGAAGAATTTGGTATTGACTTCTAGCCTGACACGTTCTTTTATTTAGTACTATAATGTCTATTTGCTAACCCTGTGGAAAAAATAATAATAATAATAAAAAAAAAATCATCTCGCAACCACTGCAATGAATGACAGCTTCAGCTTTCTAGATAAGCATCATCCCAGTTTTTGGGGCACAGAAACAGTAGCATCATTATTCTCCATCATGGGCTGAAACCCAGCTGAGAAACTGGGACAAAGAGCTGGAGATGGACGTATTAATAATAAAAATGCAGCGCTAACCGGAAATTCTCACCCTGCCTGTTGCATTTTGTCTTTTGCAACCCAAATACTTCGTCAGATATTTATTCCACACTGCTTAAAACGAAGTTAAATCCAGATGGTTTGCATTTGTCACAGCACTGTGACAGATGGACCCTAAGCCACATAACGAGACCCTGCATCCTGCTCAGTTACAGAGCATTTTTACTAGACTCCTTCCGGGGGCTGTCTTTCGTATCAAACCAGATGCCAAACGCCTAAGGTTTCAGAGTTGTTAAATTTAAGGCCTGCTATGATGAATGTCGTACCGTAAGGCCAAGATTAACGTCGTACATGCCTTCACGAGCTCCCCAAGCAAAGCCTGCGGAGCTCTCACTGACAGCAATGTGCTGCCTTTGACCCCAGTCAAGTTGAGGCTGAACTTCCAGGAAAAAAGTTCTCTGCATGATGATGGACATTTCAGAGCTTAGAGAAGGGTGGACTTCAGAGCTGATTTCCTGTATTACTGGCACAGCTATTCAGCTTTTCTCTAGGCATTAGCTGGGGGGGAGAAAGGTTAATGTGAGTCCCACGACTCAAGTTAACACTCTTTATATTTTAGAGTTTCCCACCAAACTCTTGACAATTGCAATCCTGTGCCTGCCTTTGCTTTGTGTGTACAGAAAATGGGAGTAAGTGTGGGTGGCAAGGAAGTGGGACTGTGCTGTGGTTGAAGCCCTAAGAGACAATATTGCAAACATATGAGTCATGATTATTACTACTTTTTTTAACTCTTCTTTAACTGCTGGTGCTACTTCCTCTATCATATACTATCCTTATTTTAAATAAACTTCATTCTGTTCTGATTTCGTATCTGATTTTAACGTTGGGTTACCTCAGAATCAATACAGAGCAGAAAGGAAAATCTGTACAGAGACAAGTGTAAGTTACCAAAGAGGAAAAAAAACAAAGCAATGAGAAATCATATAACCATGTGCAGTTTTCCTTTCCTCTTCATGATATAAAAGACAAAGAAGAAAGTTTGGGTTACTAAACAAAATAAATGGGTTCTTCAAAGCAAGCTAGCAGAAAATGTAGGCGCATCCGTACAAACGCAAAGCAGTGTTTAGGTACAGACTAGTACTGGAGAGGCTAAGTCTTGAAATCATTCAGGGAAGAAAAGTTCTGTCTCTTGCAAACACAACAGGCTCAATCTTTAACGCAACTGTAGAATGTGAACAAACACAAAGCAACAAATACAGGCTGCCAGAATCAATGAAAAGGGTGTAACTAAAATAGCCTTACTCTCAAACAGAATGATAAATTAAGCCTTGCAGAAAAAGCATCCACAAAAGCACAGGAGTCGTCATCTTTCTGCTTCCAGGAAATCAAAGCTACAGATTAGAAAGCCTTAAGCTATACACCAATCAGTCAGACCTTTTGACGATGTTACCATGCTCGCAAGAGCCTCTCTTGTTGGGATCTACCCATGCGCATCATACAGTAACAGGCACTGTTCTTAGTGCCGAGAGGCTGATGGCTGTACCTCTGACTGAGGCTGTATTTACATCCTGTATCTTCCCTAAAAACACACCCTCAGGAACAGCTCACACCAAGAAACAATCGTGATCTTTGCCTGGCTCACGATTAAATCGCTGCTCTCCTGCAAAAGACCAAGAAAGCAGCTCCAGAAAAAAGGAAAAACTGACTCCAATAGCTTCACTTCTACCATTCCCATCCTTATAGCTGGATCTTCTCACCTCATGATTCCAAAGACAGGATACCCATTACAGTGAGGTGGGAGAATGGAACAAAGAGAGCGCCAGCTTTTGCCCCACCTCTGAACAACATCAGCCAAAATTAAATAACAAGTATCAGAATCCGAGCTGTGGAGAGCCTTGCATGTCTCAGGTCTTTTTAGCTGTATGTAACCCTCTGCTGCCTCCTTCCTTGGAACACCACCTTAAACAAACCTAGAACCTTGTTCTTCTATGCTAGCTGTTTCTGTTTTCCTATATAAGGCTACCTATTTCATTTTTCACTGCAGGGGGCTAACGTACCTTTGATCCATCTCCTTCTGAATGTCTTTGTTCAGTTCATCAACTTTTTGCTGAAGTTTCTTTCTTCTTTGCTCAGGTGGGAGATTGCTGAAGTCTTCCGGTCCTGCTCCCTGCACAGAGTGGAATGGAGGAAGGTGGGGGAAATAAAAAAAGAAAACCAAAAATCAGAGCCCAGAAGAATCCTTCAGGATTGCATTCTGTAAACAGCTCTCAAATCTGTCCAAAATCACAATGGTCTGAAGCACTGTCATTGTCTGTGCTCAGTTATCACCCTCTGAATGGTCAGGAATCTGTACACCTTAGAAGTCATCTCAGGACTACATCCCAGTTCCAAATGGCTAATGGGAGATCACCAACTAAAGAATGGCAGAATTCAACGGCAAAGCTGAGAAACTATTTTTATCCATAGTTATCATCAGATATTATTTAACAGAGTTCCATTCTCATGTAAGGCTGATCTTTCCCGCCTTCCTCTACACTTTGCTTCAGACAGCATCCACATAAAAGCACTTGCTAGTTTTCACTCCTGTGTCACAGTCGCGCTTCTCATGTGCTCTACTAATTGCTGGCTTGCTCTGCATAGTCTGAGTGTTGGTCCTATACAGTTGATTTAGGTCAGGGGTCTCCTGAACACATGAAGCTAATAGAAGTGTTTCCTCTGGGATTCTGCAATTTAAAAACATGCTGCATACTTTCCAGGATCCACATTCCATGTCAAAGTCTCTCAATTTTTCCTTGCTCACTTGTACTAGGCAGGAGTTATATCAAAGCCACAGAATCAATCAATTGGAAATCATAACCAACAAAAAACATTTGAAGACCACAGTGGTTACCTTTGTGTGATCCTGCTTCAAAACCCCTTTTCTGCCTTCAAACTGCTATGCCTCTTCTTGGTTGCCTCAATTTGATATAGCAGATAGATGACACAAAATACATCCATACTATTTTCTTCAAAGTACCACCTATTTTTGTCTTGTAAGCAGGCAAGGGGGACAGTCTGGGGTGGCTATACTGAGCACACATCAATACTAATTAGTTGCACAATAAGGAATGAGGTTCTTGTACATAGTCTTGAATTTGTACAGGTTTTTCTCGTTTTGATTTCTGCTCATTCCACCTCCCATTTCTAAGGGGGAAAACTGGCCTATAGGAGAAAGAAGGGTGAAAACACAGAGCTAAGTAACCAAATTCAATGGCCCATCAGCTTACTGAAAGCTTGTGAGCAGAGTTGCAACATTAGTCTTACTGAAATGCCAAATCTCTCTCTGAGAGGAGTGTGATTTAGTGGAAACTGCCACAAAAGCTGCCCACTAGACCCTTTCAGCTCTGCACTGAATGTGCTCCCAGACAGTGCACTCTTTCTTCTGCATTTGCAGAACAAGCTGTTTAGAAAGAAAGTGCGTGGGTGTCAGAGGATGGAGGACAACTCCAGACAGGCCACCTTCTCCTCTGGTCTAGCCATTTAACAGGCAAACCTCATGAAATTGCTGCCATCCTGATTTTCAGCAGAAGACAGCATGTGAATCTAGTTAAGCCTTGACCATCTGTGTAATAATACACTGAAAATTCCATTTCATGAGACAATGAGAAAGCAACTGTAAGACAAATGAAGGAAACAACTAAGTTACACTCATTCTGAAACTTTAACCACATGATGTCCTAGCAGCACTTACACTACTTGTTGTGCATGGTACAGAAGAGATCTATTTTAATTTATTCTTTAATGGTAATAATATTTTGCTTGACAGTAACTCCCGCATCACATTAGACACGAGAGTGATTCAATGTATTTTACAGATAATCTACACACTAAAGCCATACATATCTTTTTAAGGCAAAGCATCTGGATATAGCTTTGTAAATAAACAAGCAGTTACACAAAAGACTATATAACATCTTCTCACTTCTAAGCAAAAGAGACAGAGATGCTTGAAAATATCCCCAGTTATACATCACGAGAATGCAATAGATGCGAGTCAAATGAATCTGGAAAAGCATCTTCTTTTGGGTTCTTCAACTTCATTCAAAAGCTCTAGGCTGGACTAAATTCAGTACCTTTGTTCACAAGGCTGCAGACCAAAGCATTAGTGTTGCACAGAAATGCATGCCTGAGACTAGGTGACCTCACTCAGATTTTATTCCATGCTCAGTAAGTTCCCATCGTAACAGAAGCTACAGTTCCTCCTCCAAAAGGAAGAGTCAAGGAGCAATTCTTGCACATGCTGGGCACCTTTCATGCTCTCAAGCAAAAAAACACCAGGGCGCGCTCTCAAGTAGTGAGCATTGCCTGCATTTTTAGAAATGCTTGAACAGTGAGGTGGGAGGGGGAAATCTGTGCTATTTTTGATGTGCTATCATAGGACCAGCAGAGCCAGTGCTCACTAGATTTCACTGCATAAAAGATAGTGGGATTTAGGATGCAAATTGTCCCAGGATGAAGGACTGTCAAAAAAGTGGCCGCATTAGGACCAGCTTCTGGGCTGAAGCTACGTATGGGGGGAGTGCGAGGTTCATCAGCCCAGTTTTGGCTTACACAGCTAGGATCCAAGAAGAAATTACAAACAAGCTGGGTTGCTCTGCAGAAGGCACACACAGGTCTCAGCCCTCTCTGCACATCTTTCCGATTCATGCAATACTTGGGGAAAAGCCAGGTCAGCCATTTATTTTGGGAGGGTATATTCCCACATACAAAGGCTTAGCTCAGCTACACAACACACTAGCATTGTGACCAGGAAAACAACAGATGGAAAGGCCTGGTACAAGTGCATTGGACTACCAGCCAAAAGAACAAGGTTTGCAAGTAAGCGCGATATTTCCATCATTCCTGAGGCCTACCACAGGTCTTGAGTGAGAAGCGATATTGCTAATGGAGCCCAAGTAAGTCACTGTGTTGACAGAGCAGCAGCAGGACCTGCAGCCTCCAGAGCTACAGCAAGTAGCTTTCGTGGCCCATGCAGTTCCTCCAACTTAGCTGCTACGAACAGAACAGGTCCACAATGATGTATCCAAGAACAAGGTATGTGTAGGGGGGAGAGCACCTAAAGGCACTGACTGGTGAAGAGTAAGAAAACTTTCAAGCTAATGCAGCTAAGGTGCTACTGCAGATCCTCTGAAACTCTCTGACACTGCAGTCATTTGCAGCTCCTGCATGCTGGCGTGAAGTGGGTCAGCAAACCAGTCGCACTCGTCTTGGGACTGGACTCTCGAAGGGCAAAGCAATGTAGACAAGCTGTCAGGAACATACCAAGGCATGGAGTATCTCACGCAATACAGTCCAGCACATCATTTGCTTTCCCAAATATGTTCACCCCTTCCCTTTCCAACTCAGTAACATATTATCTTACCGTAGTTCAAGAAACCTTCCCAGCTGCATCCGAGACAGAATTTAGGATCCATATATATGTCTATCTCTCCATATGTGAATTCAAATCAGACTGAGTTAACCTTGTTGGTTAAGGTTTACAGAACTTTAATTAATATCATTATTAGTTATTCTGAAGGACTACATAGGGCTGTAAAATGTAGGTGATAATGATGTAGATTTCCAGTAATATCTGGACATGGAAAGCAAACTTTGCAGCTGTGTTACACAAAAAGACATGCATTTCTCTGGAAAAGGTCCAGCAAGCACAGAGACTTCCCCCCCCCCC
>Ga0065711_1036912_pt1 | contig 20424 bp, 9 predicted proteins | sample Hoacrofraction12_FD_59098 | JGI IMG/M metagenome (GOLD analysis project Ga0065711, IMG submission 59098) | Hoatzin crop microbial communities from Cojedes, Venezuela - Epithelial fraction 12 v2 (version 2) | ecosystem: Host-associated > Birds > Digestive system > Esophagus > Crop | place...
CCCCGCCTAGCCTTCGTGTTCAATTCAAAGCTAAGGCACTTCACAGCCTCTAGCAATCTAATCTGGTTTAAGCTTTCAGTGGAGCTTAAACATTTGGTCATTTTGGCTGTTTGTAATTTTTAAAATGCGGTAAAGTTGATTGGGATAGGGTTTGGTTTTTTTTTCCCCCTTCTCAAATTTCACCTGTTTTGTGGCTTTCATTGCTTTCCAACAAAGTTCAGTTGCTAGCGCTGGATTTTCTTTTCTGCTACGAGGTGTTTAACGGTATGGGTTAAGGTTTCTTCACATGTGATTTCTTGAAACATTTCAGAACGAAACCAGCATGTATGCACAGCTCTGGCAACTACCTATTTGTGAAATCATCTGCCAATCAAGATGTGCACCTACACATAGAAATACCTACCTAGCACCTACACATATAGATACACATAGGTATGTGTATCTACACATAGGTGTATCTATACGGCTGTTTTAACAGCTCACTGGATGCTTGTGCAGCAGGTTACATGGCAGGTGCCACTGGAGGGCTTGCAAGCCGTTTGAAGTTGTCCTTCGCTAACCCTGTGTGCTACATTTGTCATTTTTGCTATGAAATCATACTCTAGGTAAATCCTGCACGCTGTGTGATTGTGATATGACTGAAAATAATCCTTGACCATCACTGAAGTATTGATTGCTCTCCTAATAGAGCTATCGCGATTCCCTGCCAGGTCCTCAGCTCTCTGCCACTAATTATTTTGCTCTATAGATCCTTTCAAGAAGTCACGTGTAAAAAGCTGAAAGCAGGCATACTACTTTTACATTCAGAGCGATCCATTGTTGACAGTCATTGTAATAGAGTTTAGGAAAACAGTATCTCCCTGAGCTAGAGAGTAATTGCCTGGAAAGTTGGATCTGAACTGCTTATATGTGAGAGTGTAGAGGTTTTAGCATGACAGTTCAGGGATGCAAGAGAGAAACACGTAATACAACAAGGCAAGAAATAATTAAGATAATGCCAAATTAAAAAGAGAAAGCCAGGAAGAACTGATAATAGATGGCAGGAACCAGAACACTCCATTGCATTTATGGTAGGAATAAATTTAAGCACAACTTGAAGGCTATGCAGCTAAATTAAGCCCAATAGTGTTAGGAGAGCTGTAGCTGGACAGACAGCTGCCTGCTGATGGAAGAAGTCAGGAACCCAAAAACTTCAGAAAATCAGCAGAAAGAGACTATTTTCTGCTGCTCAAGAACTAAGGCAAAAACATCAACTGGTTGGAATTCCAAATAAATAGCAAATTAACTCTTTGCTTTTGTGTTGTTTTTCCTGTAGGTCCTGAATAGGAGCCACTTCCTCCAGTTTTTCCATCCCTTATTTGAACTAAAATGACTTCTGTGTGCAAGTGAGTACCAATTCTCCACATATGTTGGGTAGAAAATTGGAAATACATAACAGGTGAACCAGAAAGTGCCACATTTTTTTCAGCCTATTTCATTTCAACATTTCAGTGATGTGCAGTCCTTAGGAAAATTTGATCTAAAAGCGTTACTATGCTTTTTTAGGAAAAAAATGGCTGGATTTATTAAGGCTATTTAAAGTATAGGCTTAAGATCTCTTAAGGTCACTTTTCATTAGGGGTTTCTGTCTCTTTTATCTACTGTATGTATGTTATGTAGCTATATCAGGCAGAACTTAAAACCATAGAACTTTAAATAGTGTCAAGAGAAAAACATTGTCAGAAGTAAGCTGCTTAATAATAGGAAGGCTCTAGTAAAAATTAATCAGTCTAGTTTAAAGAGCTTAAAGTTACCATTTATTATTTGTATGTGTATAATGCAATGATGTTGCACTGGAAGTGGAATGGAGAAGTTGCGGAGTAGCTGGTGTATTCTAATGGCTTTTAATTCCTATATGTTTCACAATGTGGAAAGCAAAACCCGCTTGGAAGATTGTGAGCTCTGATTTCGCACAGATGATGTGCTGTAGGAAAGAATTGTTATTGTTAATGAGTCATCTACAGAACATATGTAGATAGTCTTTAGCAAAATTGCAGTTAGCAGAGAAAACAGTAAACAACTGGCTTCCAGGTAGTGCTTTAGATTAACGCAGCGCAAGGGTGAAGAGGCTGTGCAAACATGGCATCAAAACTCAGTGCTAAGCTTTCATCCCTGAAGGACAGTAGCTTTTCTCATCAAGGAGGCTGCTCTAGCTGTTGTTTTTTAACCCGTGTTTGGAACTGTCTGTGCTCTGTCTTGAAAGATACTCTGCAGGTCTCTAAAGGAGGAAACATCCCAGATTCTTCTGGGAGAAATCACTGTTTTTCATTTTCTTCCTCAAGGCAGTCCTGTCAGAATTGAGACACCTCAGCAGTGTGGAAATAGTTCCTCCCCAACTGTATTACTATTGCTGCAGCGGTATTTGTTGTAGGAAAAGATAATCTTCTTGCTACCCTTACGTCATTAGTACCGACGAGGCCTAGAACAGTTCTCAGTTCACAGGTCCATATAGACGTTTAGTTCCCGTCAATGAAAATGAAGGGTCCCAAAGTGTCTAGAATCCCTTGAATGTCTGTTTTGAGCTTAAGCTTGTGAAAATGCAGCTAGAATAATGCTGGAGAGTAAACAATGTGCAAGTTGTACATAACAATTTTTGATTGATATGCTGCACTGAGCCAAAACAAAGGCATTCAGAAAGTTCTCACCCACGGTTACTCCTACAGTACTAACTGCAGATTGGCATCCTCCAAGCCAATGATGAAGAGGTAATGGCTGTATTAGGCACTTTTTGTTGGTTTTGTTGCTGCTGTGAATGAATGAGATTGGGGTGGGGAAGGGAAAAAGTATGAAAAAAAAAATGCTAGAAGGCTAAATTCAACTGTGGATTTATACTGATGTAAATCCACGCGAGACTCATTTTGCTAGTAGGAGGGAGTTTGGAGTTGCGCTGGTGTAAGTGCTGACTTGTGTTGTTTGTACTCTATTAAACATGTTCCCACATAAAGTACAGACTAAAATGTCTGACAGAGTCCATGAAAATTAGTGTCCTTAGGGGACTTCCTCCATGTTCTCATAATTTTGCTGCTTCGTTTATTCACTAAATGACTTTTTGCCATACAGCTGGGATAGATACTCGAGGGGCAGCAGATCTGTGCATTTTGCTATTCTCCATGCAGCTGGGCCTTCTGCTCTGCTCACCCACTCCATCCTATACCAATAACTCTTCTGGCAATAGTAGGCAGGAGTCATAAGCTTGTTTTTTAAAAAAAAAAAAGCCTGTAAGGTTTATGTGCTTTCTAAATCTGGGCTTTTAATTCTACATCTGTTAGGTATTGCTAAAATCCTTTATAATATAATAATATCTGAGGTAAAATGGAAAAAGGGAACAGCAGGATGTCTTTTAAAGGATGCTTTTAATACCGCTTTTACTGCAGATGCCTTCTGTCTCACAGCTAGGTGCAAACAAGACGGCTATTCTGATGAGATTTGTATAAAGATAGTGACTTTTGAGATGAGGGCAGAAATTTTAATTATAGAAATGCATACTGCTTTACTCATGGCTTTGTTAGAAATTCCCATTTTTTTTACTTTTATAAATGCCTTTTATGCAGTCTTTATATGGATTGTACAGTAATTGGAAATAGAACTTTTTCCACAGTAGAAATGAATGTTAAGAAAAAGAATCTAGACAAGTCCATAAGGTATCACTGGTAGTTTCAGATGTGTCTGACCATAAACTAGCTAGCCTGGCAAGGAAGAAGCAGGTTTTCTTCTGTCATCCAGAGTGGGTCCTGCCAATTTGTGTCTGGATGGTCAATGTAAACCTCAAGGTTCTCAAAATTTTGTGTCTCGTCTTGCTTCGTTTAGTTCTCAGGGCTGCAGCTGAAGAAGTCACCAGGCACTTCCTCTGGAAGATTGACTCACCGACTGCAAAATTTTGCTGTCAAGAATAATTCTTGCTGTTTAACCTGCATTTTCACTGCTGGGAACATTTCTCGATGTTCAGTCTATATTTGACCTACCTTAAGTTTCTTGTATGTTCTTGAAAAACTTTCATAAGTAGGCTTGTAGAGATCTTACTCCTTGGTGCTTTTCCTTAGTTCTTTCTCTCACCGTTGGTTGGTCCTGTTTCTAGTTAACCAACATCTTTTTATTTTTTTAATCCCTTAAAGAATTACTTGTTCTCGGAGAGAGACTGTATAAAATATGCGGAGCATAAGCGCAATAGGTGTATATGTACACCAATATATATATTTGAATACATATAATATATATATTTGAAGTGAAAATTCAAGTATATGTTTTAAGTGAATGAGTAAGACATGGTAGGAGGCTTTTTGTGATGATTCTTCCAGGATCAATCTCAACACAGCAAGTGTGTAAAAGTTTTAGGAGTAGTTTGTAAGTCCTGAAACATTAACTTGTTTCTGACCAGCAATAAATATGTAATCTTGGTCACTGGGTACTCCACAAGGTCAGGAGCTAAGTTTTTTTTGGTGCACTATCTCTCAGAAAGCAAGGACCTCTCCTCATGACCAGTTTCAGCCCAAAAATATAACTAGGTATTTTTTTTTAAATGCTTCATATCCTGACAAATAATGGCTTCTAATTGCTTGGTGAGTGTGTTGGTTAATAGCTAATAACGTTTCATTACTCTGAAATATTCGCTGCAAATAGCTCTGTCCAGTTAAGGTGTTTGCTTTATCTATCTATGTCCCGTTGTTTCTCTTTCATCTTGCTGCAAGTCCTTTCATCCTTCTCTTACTACTGGGATTCATCCATCTGGGTTTACATCTGCGTTTGCAGATGACTCTGAAATACAAGCTGCTGCTTGGGAGTTTTAAAGTTTCCGCTGGCTTCGCTGTGTAGGATCAGGGCTGGTACTCGAAGGACACTAAGGTTTCTGTCTCTCTTCCTGCAAAGTGATTACTTGCATAATTAATTACAACAGCCTAGCGTATGTTTCCATAAGGCACCACTCTGGCACTGTGGAAGAAACTAAAAGTAGCAAAAGAATTTTTTTAATTGTGTGTTTTATTAAGAATTGACCTTCTGCTGTCTGTGTGATTGAAACCATTGCAAATAATATGCAGCATTAGGAGGAGATAATCTGCCTATGGTCTATTTAAATTTTAGTGCCACTTTTTAGTCTATTTTTTTCATTCATAGGAAAATACAGGTACAAAGCAGCAACAATCACATTTTGTAAACACGGGAACTTAAACAGTTACAAGATGTGTGTGGAAATTTTAAGAAGGCGCCTGCAGCGTACATCTGAGACATTCAGCGCTTGTATCTTTACGTGAGCAAGCGATTGTTGCTCTGGCTGTTTGTATTTGCTTAACCTTCCATTATCAAATAAAATCCAGAACAAAATACAATTTCTGCCTGAGACAAATATGTCTGGAATCCCCAGAAAGACTCTAAAGGTCAGATCACCCTTTTTGATATATTGCTCCCTAGTATCTACAAAGTCTTAGTGACATTAAACAGTACAACGTGTAGGTTGCTAGAAGGCACCCCCATGTTATATATGTAAAGCACAAGCTGTAGCCTAGAAATAATAATAAAAAAAAGAAGTGGTGAAAAACTTCCAACTCTGAGCAGTATTTGTGGAATGAGAATATTGTGGAAACTCTTTAATTTGACAGCAGGTGAAGTCCAGATCTCTGATGCTCCTGGAACTTTGTGTGCTGGTCTGGGCAAGCGGTGGCTTTCACCAAGTCCAGGGATGATTGCTAAAACTGACTTCCACATCTGTTTATTTTGAAAAGAAAAATGGTGATTGTTCTATGCATAAATGGAGAAGTATTTGCAATTTATAATTGTTTACACAGACATTAGGAAAACTGAATCATAACAAGGCTCTTGCCTTCCTTTGAAATGGGGTAGAATTTTAATTAGCCTTATTTCTCCTCTTCAGGAAATATGGCAATATAGGATACTTAGTGTTATTGTTGTATTTTTTCTTTTACAGTGAGTTTTACCAGGGTGCTTCTCAACTGATATTGAAATCTTAGGTGTATACTTAGACTGATGTAGAAGGTAATTTAATAAAAAAGATGAAATGGCAAGTGTATCTAAAAACATTAATTGGAAAACATGTTTTATTAGGGATTTGTGTGTAGGAAAGAGAAAGTTAGTAATTTTAATGTTTACCAAATTCTCAAAGCTAACTACACACACAGAGTTATATAATGCATCTGTCTTCTAAAAAGCCCACCGTGTAAAAATTGTACAGGGACACGAAAGATTGCTAGGACTGAAGAAACAGTGGTTCAGCAAAACTGTTGGTGGTGATAGGCAAAGCTTTTCAAATGTGCAAATGTTACCCAGTTAATTTCTATGAGGGAAAACAGGCGTAGTTCTGGAAATCAGTGGACGCTGGGGATGTAATCTCCAGGGCAATTTCCTTCCCAGAGTTAATCAGTAAATGGGAAAACAGAAGTGAGAGATGGGGTGAGTATATAAGTAACTGCAGCCACATATGGATAGAACTCTGATATTACAGGCAGGGGAAGAGCAATTCCAGATAGCAAGCAGAGTTTTATGCAAAAAAAAAACCCCCAAAACTCTGAGGGGAATTAAGGCTGAAATGAGAGATGTTTCTGTAAGTGACTGCTTCCACTTTACCACAATAAGATTATGTTTAGTTTCTCAGGAGATACTTTCTATGATTAAATTTCACTCCTGAACTACCGTGGATTCGGCACATGATTGAGTCACCTTGAATCCAATAATCATTTAAATGAGAAAAATCGTATTCAACATTAAAAATAATATTTTTTTTCTGCACGTAACTGATTTATAACATGCCTCTCTTAACGCATTGCTACCAGAAACCATTTGAAGCTTGGAAAATATATAGGAGTTCAAGTGTAAATGAGATTTTACTACTTTTAGTTAGCTGTGCAAAAAGTTGAGTTACTTATGTTCTAAGCATATTTCTTTAGCAAGCTTTCCATGATGCAGAGAAAACCTTAGATACAAAAAGGTAATGTCAATATACTGTGTTAAAGGAAGCATTTAATTGCCTGTGTTGGTTACACCTATATTGCTTTTTAGTGGCTTGATCATTTGATAATATAGAATGCCTCTGAGTGGTTTAGTGATAGCTAAACTATAGGGGGGAGGGAAACTGCATTCCATATATTTACGGGATTTCTTATTGTTAGAAGATGTTGAGTAATGTCCTGTCAGGTGCTGAAGATCACCAAGGTACAGAATCGGTTTTGATGAGGTCAAATCCTGGCCCTTGTTATCTTCGGAGGAAACTCTGGTTTAAACTGAAAAACTTCCATTAAATTAAACTGCAAAGCAGAGCAGCCTCCCGCTGTTGATCTCATCCTTGCAGAATGACACATTGGGTTGTCACCGTAGCAGAGTTAGGATCACACTTCATAAGATTAAATTCCTTGTTTTTATTTTCTTGTTCATATATATCTCTCAGCCTAATTGAGTTACGGTCTAATCTTAGACCTCTAGTTTAGCCATAGCAAAAATAAAAAACCCAACAAGCCCTTGAAATCCTCAGTCTTATCAAATTTTTATCACTGGCGTGAGCAGCTTAAAACACAATTAACCTGTTACCAACATCAGGTTTTATTTATCCTCCAGCTCAAGCCATTGATGTTATCGATCTGCTTTAGGGCTAATCGCTCCGCTGTGTAACCTAGGAAGTTGTTACATTACTTCTTTCCATGGCACTGATGCATTTCAAACTGCAGATTAGGACCAGTATAGTCCTAACGCTAATAATTCCTGTGGTAAGCTTCTGTACTAGGGAGATAAGAACACTTCATTGCTGGATGGGAAGTAACCTCTCACTGTGACTGTTTTCTGCCTCTCTCTGGCCACATAGAAAATATTCATATTTCCACCCCTTAAATTAATTTTAAAAAGGGAGATTAGGTTCTCCTAATGGTGTTTTAAAATCACTAAATATTTTACTTTACAGCTGTAAGGTTAAGGAGAAGTGAAACGCAGGGCTTTGAACTCTTCATCCTTTGCAAGACTAGAGGAAAGAAATTTAATCATTCTTTCAGCCGAAGCGCAATGCCCTGTGGTATCTTTTGATGCAGTATCTTTGAGCATTCCGTAGGCGAAACACCTGCTGAAATACTTTTGAATCTGGAAATCAGTAGATCCATGTTGGTTTTTGCTGGATGAAAACGAGATCCCTACAAAAGAAAGCCTGAGAAATAGCGATTTGTGTAAGATGCTTCGAGAAAACATATTGTGTGTTTTTCTCCATCAAAATTAAGTGTTCATTTTGTGTTGAAGATTGACTTATTATACATTTTTCTTATCTGATGCAAATAACCAAATGCTGCATCTTCCATCCTTCATTTGAGGCATATCTAGGCTCATAGATACAGGAGAGCAGTCATAAATACAAACTCTCAGCACTAAGGGAAGCAAATTTAAGTATATAACTTGACTGACTTACTACAGTCATACGTGGTAAAAACCAAGGTAGGTGACTGAGTTGTCAGTGAGGAAGTGTGAATGGAGGTGGCATCACCTGAAACAGAGTCCTAGCACGGCCTGAGATTTCGGTGCTTTTATATAAATAAGCGTTTGGAGAGCCAGGTCTGCTTCAGAGAGTGATGATGGTAATGTTACGGATCTGTCTTAGGCACTATAAAAGAGATGCATGATGATTATCACGAGGCAATAGCTGGTACCCAACAAAGGTTTTTAGCGGTTGACACTCCATTATTTTAAGAGATGGAAAAGTAGCTGTTGAGATGTATTCCTGCTTAATCAACAACAAAATTAGTTTTTCATGCACATGCCACGGTGAAAGGATTGCTGCATTGTTTCCAAGCGATTCTGTGGCCGAATTAAAAAAAAAAACAAAACACAAAACCAAACTTCTAATTTTTGCCTGCAATTTTATTCATCGCTGTTGGTAAAACTGCAGTCTTAACACAAAAATAACTGCTAGTGTTTTCTTTGGAATAAATGATTTTTAGTCACGGATTATCTCCTTAACTCATATTAATGACCCTAGACTTGCTGGTGTTAATTGAGACATGCTGGGCATATATACAGATTTAATGCGATGGTGTGTGTCAGTCTTTTTCCGTATGGGTCTGTACTGTGGCAAAACTCATAGGATTGATAGATTTTTGTCTTACTGGCTGTATTTGGTGTTGTGCAGTTTAATGGTAGCAAAGGATTGCATGTTCTACTGAATGCTGCCGCAATTTATTGTTGAAGTGGTTACCTTTGAACCTGAATGCTTAGGAAAAAAGATTCCATTGCCCTGTAGAAGAGAAACTTTGTCTATGTGCAAATCTGTGGCCATTTAATTTAAGGAGGGATTTAAAATAAATTACTGTTGAACTAGTGCAAAATGACTTTATGAGAAAGGTGAGCAAACAGCAGAAGATACAGAATATGAACTGCCTGTTCTGTTTCAGTTTTCCCATAAAAGGTTAATTATTTTTAATACAATTATTAAAACACAACAGGGGACAGGAACAGAATAAAGAACAGGTCAAAGAACTCTTGCATCAGTTAGATGCTTTCAGCTCAACAGGATCTGGTGAATTTTACTCTAGGGCATTTCAGAGCTAACTAGAGCAATATCTGTGCTTAAAATTGGGTAAAATCCCAGAGAACTAGAGAAAGCCCAAAATAAGCGTTATTTCCAAAGACAGATGGAACACAGAGTTTCAGGAAATATTAAGCAGCAGCCTAATTACGAAATGCAAAGAAGCTGCTGTAAAATTAAACGATCCATATGTATATATGTAGAAACTGCGAATAAGCTGCCGATGTGGTGGACTGTCAAGAACAAATACCTCTTCTTTGACTGCTCATAAAGTTCTTGAATGGAAAGGGTGTGATATTAGGGTAAGGTAGCAAATGTAAAAAAATTTTGGTAAACATTTGTATGTAGCCCTCTACAGCATTTGCAAAAGCAAGTGATAAGCACATGGTCTTAGTAAAATTGTTGTAAAATTTACCCATGTTATACAATGCAGACCCTTTCTCACCCCTCAAATGATAAAAGATATTGGTGTTTTCCTGTGATGTTGGAAGGACTTTTTCCTCTGGGTTCTGTACTGGAGGCAGTTCTGTATCTTGGAGAGTGGTGAATTTCACAGCCAGGGAGTCTGACTATGCTTCTATTCCATTTGAAGTTTTTATAATATGTACAAAACCTGGCATCTCGTGATTTGCACATCAACTGCATATGGTAGGACATCTGCAGAACCAGACGCTGGTGTGTCCTGCAGTAGGAGTGTTCTGCCTTAAAACCTTTTCCTCATTTTCCTTCACTTTTATTGTGTGAAGATTCCTCAGAACAAATTAGGATAGGCAAATTAATGACACAACTGACATGATACACATCCCTTCAGTGGTTCTTTGAGAAGCTTCCACACTGGTGGGGTTTAGCGACACTGTCATTTTTCAATCTGTAATTTTCCTGTTTTCTGCTATGATAGAGGATTAAAGACCAATTAGGTTTTAATCTGAGCGCTAATCCAAGCTCTGGACAGCTTTCCATTTTTCAGATTTATGTCTGAATGTAAGCACAGTTCATTGTTCCAGCAAATTACGTTTAATGCTTTTTTGTTTTACTGTGCCCCCACACAACAGAGAAGATTGCCATACTTCTCATTTTTAAAATAAATTTTAAATAACTTTTTATGACACGTGGACCTACAACATCCTCTCAGACTGAACCTTTAGAATCGAAGGACTGTTTGTAAGGGATTTACGTGAAGCAAAGCAAATTCTTCAAAACTGATTTTCAGCATATTGGATTTGTACTGGTTATCCAAGGACCACGTTCTCATTGTAATATTATGTATAGTTCTATCACTTTTTGGCATTATATTATATAACCTTTTTTGAAGCAAAATGGTGATGAGTAAGACAAGATGCTGCTTATTTTTAATTGCTTTAAATCAAAACCTGTGGCCTGCCATGGAGTGGGTGGGGAGGTGTGCGCTGCGTTTCTCAAGCAGGGAACGCTGTCTGAAGCAATTACCTGAACTGCGTAGAGACATTCAAAGAAATCTTTGCTATTCAGAGTATTTTCTGTTAGACATGAATATCTCTATGTGGACAAGAGATAAACTGTTTTAAATAGTTTTCAAGCGAGCACGGAAAAAAAGTCTGAGGCTGCTGGTGTTCATGTCTTGAATTCCAGATTGGGTGCAGTATTTGCAAAGTCCCTCAGCAGCAATGGGGAATTTCAGTAGGAATATGACACTTTGTCATTCTGAATTCTTTTTTTCCTCCTCATTGCCTATGATTTTCATGATGTTTCTAGTTTAAGATAGTTGTGTGTGGTTTTTTTTTTTTTTCTCGAGAGAGCTCAGTGGCATCATTGATCCGTAGGTGTATCCCCAGACTAGGGACCTCAAGAAAACCTATGGGAATGCTTGTTCTGATGGTAGAAAGAGTACTTTTAGTCTTACCTTTCTAATTTTGGATAATGGTTATTTTTATGACATCCTGTAATTGTACTGATTTAATTCCACCATGCCTTGGAGTCTTACACCTTTGGGAAGGAGGGAAATTTGTGAACAGGGACTGAGACTCTTTACTTAAATAACTTTCTGCTTGCAGGAAGGAGCATTTTGCCAGGGACAGCTTGTTGCCTTGAAAGTCACAGCCTGACTTACGAATTTTAACATCCAGCTGCTGCGGTCCCAGGAGAAAATTCCCTTACATGTCTCCTGGGTAGTCAGCTGGATGTGTCTCCCACATAGGTGGAAAGTGTCTCTAAACACAACCTTAGCAGTGAGAGTACCTTGGTTTTCTCAAATTTGCTCACAGGCTTAGTCTACCAAGGAGAAGTGTCCTTCCCGAGAGGTTATTACAAAAGGGGCAGCACAGCATATCTGTGCAACTGGAAGCACAGGTTGGAGACAACCGAGTGACTGAACTAAACCCATCAGATGCATTATTTCTTTTAGACTAACCTTTTTACTGTGATTTTTTTTCTTGTCTTTAAAAAAGAGGAGCTGTATGTTTTCATGAAGAACAGATTTCTGTAAATACAGAATAGCTTTATAAAGTTCCGGTATATAATAAGAACATAGGTTTTAAAAGCTATCCCAGGCCCCACACAGTCTCCTAGCTGTTTATCTCTTCCAGTCTTCAGTGATTTAGGATTTGAAATGAGATAAAAACGTTTATTTTTGAACATTTCTGTGCTGTTCATTAATAAAGTGAAGTTTTGGTAATTAGGCTATGATGTCAGAAACTAGATATGCATCAAGAAATCCTATTAATCTCTAAAAATTTAAATGATCTTTTTAGTACTGCTTTCGTTCAGTAATACTAATATCAATTTAATGATATCACATAGTAATTGCCAAGTCCTTCTCTTCTGTGTAGAGAAAGTGGAAAATGGTATGATTATAATTGTAACTGCCATTTTACAGAAGGGAAAGCTGAAACACAAAGAAAAAAATTAAAATCCCTCAATTTGCATGATACAATGGCTTCCAAGAACCATTAAAATCAATAGCCATTGCCCCTGCAATCAGCCCATCACAGCATGTACACAGTGCACAATCCATAAACTTGCATTTGCATAGTTTTGCATATGAATAAAATAAGATTTATATTCAACAGTTACTGGCAAGTTGATATTAAAAAATCTTGGGCTTAAGATGTCTGACAACAGTAGAACTTCAGAAGACTGGGAAAAATCCAAGAGGAATTGCATATAGTGTTGTAAAACTATATTAGACAATATTGAGATTAAAGGCGTAGTTTCCAAAGATGTTTTGGAGCACAGTTTCCATCGCCCTTGGGTTTAGAGGTGGAGGAGGTTATTCTCAGCAGCTAACTTTGAGAATGCTGCTCTCCCTGGATTTTCTTGTTCATTGAATTGGAAGAGAGTAGCTAAAATTAAGAGCCTTCAGAGTAGCTGAAGCCAAAACCTGGCTCTGAACCCTTCCTTAGAGGAACCTGTTGCTTTCTGTTGTCCGGAGAGGGAATGTGGAGTGGGAGAGCTAAGCCAAAGTTTGTGTTTCTGAATACTTTTATACATACAGAAGTTTATTTGATGTCATGAAATATCTGCATTACAGTAAATTTAATACAGCCTTCTAAATTCCTGCTGTCACACAGCCATGGAAGGACTGAGTTTCTGATTTTCTGTGACCTCTTGATGCTGTTGGAGCAGCATAAAGTGACTGTAGCCGGTAAAAGTGCTGACTGGGGAATTTAGCTCTTGGCATAAAGCTGGCAAAGCATCTTAATGCTTTGCTATGGAAGTCCCCGTTATTCTGTCATTTTAGGAATAGGAAGGAAGAATCAGCCACTGGGATGGAGAAGTGAGGAAGGAGGATTGAAGCAGATGTTGTTCAAGATGAGGGGGAGATGGCAGATGTGAGACCTAAATTCGTATTGGTGGGAAGCCAGGGCACAACATGCTTCATCTGCCCCTGGCTGCATGTGACCCGAGCAGCAGCGAACTCTACATTATTAAGTGGAGTTTATCCCATAGGGCAGGAAAATCCCTCCCTCAGCAGAGGAGAACAATTAAAGGGACAAGACTGGAAAAAAAAATGTTACAGGTAAAGCATGAATTGTTAGAGGTGGTGGATGAATCACTGACAACATTGGTATGTCATTAATGAAATAGATGTAATTATAATAATTTTTAAGCAAAGATACATGTCTTTGTTTCACTCATTCTCTGGATGAGGAATGAAACATGCTGAAGGGATGTGAGAGTTGCACTTGGGGTGTGCAATGAAAGTTCGGGTTGCAATCCCTCACAACAGTAGTAGCATGCAGCAGAAAGCTGAAGGCAAACCGCCATCGCGCTTGTAAGAGATGACCTTTCCTAGACAGCGGCGAGGTTCTCAACAGTTTGTCAAAACCTGTCAGATGTATGCATATCTCTGTAGGAAGGTCTGCTGCAGGGTAGCGGTTCTGGTTTCTGCCTGCTTCCAGCAAAAGCGTCCTTGTCTTCTGTGTTTGGCAAAAAATTTCTGAAAGTAAAGAAAGTAGTCTTGAACGCTGTTCAGCTTCCTTCCTTCCTTCCAGGCTGCTTTCGATGGAACTAAAATAAGTTACATTTAAAGCCTATCCAGATTGCATTTTTCTTGTTTTTCCTGAAAGCCCAGACACCCACTGTCCATTGGTAGAGCGAGCCGAATTAAAGTCTGTTTATGAGAAACAGAAAAGTATGCCATATTTTACAAAATGTTGTAAATGTCCTAATATTTTGCACTGTAGGAGCTTGGTTGGCTGGCTGTAATGCATCACAGAAATGTGCATTTCCACTCCTTCAAAAAGATTGCCTCGCTAGAATAGAAGAAAGTTTATGATGAGAATGTAAAATGCTTCTGTTTATCATAATATTTAGCTCAATAAAGACACAAAGACCAGTAAAAGAAACTTAACAGTAAAAATCTTGCTATTGTTGCTTTTAGTGCAGAAAAATGTCAAGGTTATATCAATTTCAAGATCCTGTGATGCCTATTAATTGACTTGGACAACTATGCACTGCAGGAGGATGTCAGTAGGTGATCTTTTTAGCTGTATGTAGTCAATAATTTCTTTAAATAAGAAGAGATAGGTCTCAAGAATGGCTTTGTGCTGCTCTGAGAAAGACTGGAAATTAAACATTTGTTGCTGGAGTATTAAAGAGTTTACAGGAGTGCGGAGAAAAAATAAAAGCAAGTAACGATTATTCAGGTATTTGTAAAATTGAAGTGTCTAAAAAAACAGCTGCTAGGTGATGAAAGACAGAGGTGAAAGACAAACAAAAGTATGACTGTTTCAGAAAGAGGACTTGAAGACTGAATTAATTTAATATCTGATTATTGCCATGGACACAGCTCCTGACTAAACCTGCAAGTTTCACCTCTACCCTGTAATAAATGCAATGAATTCCTTTGAGTTATGCTGAATGATAAAGCTTCTGGACAGTAATTAGCTGTAAATCCTGAAATAAATTCTAATCTAACATGTTGCAGTTGTTCACTGTAATCAGTGACATTATTGTGTAAACATAATTTCCTCTGCTTTATAACAGGAAACTTAATCATTGGAAAAATAGTCCAGTAGAACCAGCGTGCTAGTGCACTTTGTTGTGTTGCTGTGAGCGTGGTGGTGATCTAGTTGGATCTCAGCAATAACATAAATGCTCTTGTGATTCTGTGTTCCCTTCAGCTTCAATTTTGCAGTTTCTTGGCCCTTTCCCTTCCTCTACAGTAATGTGGCAACTTCTTAGGAAATTCTTGATTAAGATGGAGAAGAGACCTAAGACTCAGTAGATTTTTATCCTTTTTAGTATGTCTTTGATCTCCTTGAGGTTCTCTTCTCCTTTGGAGCATTGGTCCAGAGTGAACAGCAATCTTTGCCTAGGTCCAGCAGGAAACCTTGATGTCTGAAAGGAGGAGACTGGGTAGGAGGGTGACCGTAGAAGTCAGAAGAATTTTATTTCATGTCAAAGGAAAACCAGTTTCTTACCGTTCTCATTGCACAGGTGCTTTGCTATATTACTGAAATACACGGATCTGGAGCTACTCCTTCCTGTATCTTCACATTCTCTCTGAAAGCCCGCATCCAGGTGGGATCTGGAAATGTAGATGACCCTTGATAAAAGAGCTCAATTCGGTCAGCAATCTCAGAATATGCCACCTCTGTGAGGGATCCCCATTTCATTTAGTTGTAGGTATGTCATGGTGGCCACATGCTTTTGGAGTGGGGGGCCTGACTTCTGCTCCTGTTTTTAGTCTAAGAATACAATTTGCATCTCCAAAGACATTTTCTGAACATTCAGGATCTAAATTACTTTGTGATGCAAGTATTTTTCTTCCCTTCTGTTGAAACTTTTTGAATGTTGTTTCTAAAATTGGGCTTTCACTGGGTCACTGCCATTTTTCAGTCATTCTAGACTTCTAGGGATTAGCTAGTAATTGAAGCTGGAGAGCCACAACCAGAGGGTGAACTCATCAGCCCTGTGCATATGTATCTTATTCAATGCAGTAATTGATACGCATTTATTGGATTAGCCTGCTGGCTTAGGCTGTGGGAGGAGTGGCACTTTTGATGTTTTTTTTTTTCCTTTCATATACAGCAATTTTGTACTTACTATTTTAATTAAAAAAAAAAACCTGAGCATGCTCTTTTCCTGTAGTCTATATGCTACCTGAGATTATCTGCAAATGAAGATAAAAACAAGAACAAACATGACTGAATAATAAGTTATTAAATTTGCAGGAAGACAATAAGTATTTAAATTAAGGAGACATCAAAAATCTGCATATAAAAATGTTTAGCGTAAAGACTACAACGCCTAACAAGATGAGACAGGCAAGAACTCATCAACAGAGGGTGGCTCTAATTGGAGTGGCACAGTAAGCAAGACAAAACTGACTTTTCAACCTCAGGTTTTGGTGGTGGTTTTTTTTTTAGGGAATGAATTTTGTCAAGAATTCTAAGAGAAATCTTATTCTACTGTTTACTGCCATATCATCAAGGTAACGGAACAAAACGTGTTAAAAGAAAAAGGCATCAAAGAAATTCTGTAGAAAGAAATTGCAGTCTGGGATAGATGGAAATGCTCCCTCTGAGTCAAATCAAGCCTTAGAGCAGTATAATACTCTCTTACATGTTATCTTCATTAGCGACTATTCTGCATCCTATTTCACAAGTATTTCTGTGAGTGGCAGAACGCATGACGCTTGATTTTTTCCAGTGCCATCTGTCGCGTGGAATCTCTAATAGTGGTTGAATCTGCTCCGTAAACACTGCTTCAGTGGGAGTATTAATCTGTCTTTCTCCTGGGTCGTTTCATGCCACCTCTTCTGACAAACCTGGGAGCTCAGCATCTTTGGTGCTTCTACCCCAGTGTCAAATAGGGTTGACCTTGACCTCTGAGCATGGATGGGAGGGTTGGTATTGTTTGGGGAATTAGAGGGTGGAGAACGATGGATAATGGGATTTTATAAATTCTGTTTCCTTAGGAAGAAGGGAATGCTGAGCCGGTCTTAGAAAAGGAAGCTTTCTGTTGTAATAAGTTCATACTGTTTTCTAGGAATATTGTATTTGTGAGCAATCGATTAACGATGCCAAATGACTGAGCCGCATTCAGGATGCCCAGTTTGATCCTAACTAGCTGACCACATCTCTGTGCGTATTATGACACTCAGCCTGTCATTAGTAACAAGCACTTAGACTCCCAGAAAATGTGATGTTAGGCGTCTGTGTATTTTTTTTTCACAGACTGACTTTCAGCCTTTGCCCAGAAAGTGCCCCTGCTGAGCGCCTGATTTGGTTGTCACATGTAGTAGTGTAATTCCATTAACTCAGCTGCGACGGTGTTAATGCTCATTTACATGAGTGTGGGCGACAGGAGAAGGCGGCCCTCTGTACCTCATCTGAAAAAAAAATGTAATTACTCTCTGCATATAGAGATTGATCGGATCCTCCTTGAGTCGAGGAAAAGCCTCCCACTGATTTCAGAAGTCTTCGGGCCCTTATTAGAGACTTCTATTTCATTCTGAGGTACAAATAAATAGCCTTAACAGCGGTGATCAGGCAACGCTCGTCGTGTTTAGAAGACGTATTAGCTGGTGAAGAGAAATGAAAGCTTGTATGAGAGGTACTGTAATCTAAAGGATAAACCATTGTTTTCTTAACAGCAGTAGTTATTTCAGTAGACTGCACTTTTATCACTGAATAACAAACCCTATTTAAATCTCTGCTCCGAGTTGGCTGTCAGGAAAACACTGGTAATGCTTTGAGCAGGTAGAAAAACATTGCCATGGAGGTCAGGGATCAGAGCCTTCTCTTTGGTAGGGAAATCTCCATCATGTGAATATGTCTCCATTATGATAAAATAAGGAAGTAAACTACAAGGAGGTCATTGACTGCAAGAAGCAATTTTCCAGCCCTTATTGCTTCTGATACTCTTCAGTGTAATTCACAAACAAAAGCATAAATCAACAGCAACCTTTTCCAGCAGGTTAGCGGCGAAGGGGGCGAGATGAAGCCACAGAACACAGGATATTACATTGCCATCACCAATCTCCTGTAATCATTCTTAAAAGAAAGCAGAACATTTCTTCCTTATAACGACGAAGATATTTTGTAAAATCCTGCATATTTTAGAAGTGTTTCAGAGCATCCAGTCCAATAAGTCATTCTGTTGTAAAAAAAAAAAAACCAAAAAAAAAAATGAACAAGCAAACAAACAAATGCAAGCATTCATATATATTCCCCTGCCACGCTAGTGAATTTTCCTATCACATGCATGGCTGCTCCCTATTCTGGCACTTACTTTATCACAACATTTACACAGGCTTCTAGGCCATGAGCAAGTAGTTTCTAGCAAAGTATGTAAAGGCTGCTGTGTCTCATAAATACAATCCATTTTCTTTCGTTTCTTGATAGTATATGCTCAGCTATAACAATTCTGCAGACTCAGCTATTGGGAGCATATATAAATTGTATGGATTTTTTTCCTAACATCTGAGAGTGAAAATTATCTCAGTATTCTGATGCTTCTTCAGTGAGCAGTGCTCCTTACAGTCCTCACATTGTTTACAATTAGGCTGAAATTAGTGGTAGAATCAGGACCCTCTGAATTTGTTTTAACTTTGAAAAATTGTTAACTTAACTTCAGGGTTTTTTTAATGTGTTGGAACTATATTAGGATGTCTGAGCTGTGTGCTCAGGTGCCTTTCCTACTGCTACCCCCCTCGCAAATGTCCCACTTTGTGGATCATGTCCTTTTGTAAGGATACCTTTACTGGCTGAAGTACTGACATTTAGAAGAAGGGCAAACAGTGTGAGCGTTAAAGGTTTTGAATCGTTAATAAAGAGGTAAAAAAATTGTGCCTAGGTCGTGAGAATTAGATCAGAATTTCCAGTTGGTACTCGATATGGCCACTGACTGAAAGTGATTACTGCTTTGGGGTCTGTTTTTTGGTGAACTGTTCCGGTGAGGTCACGCTTTCATCGTGAGGTGGAGATGTGAAGTGTTGTGGTGCTGCGGTAGCAGCTGGGTGGCTGAGGTTGAAACTAGCCTGTTAAACTCGATGTTCTGGGGATTTATGTTTTTAACAACTCCTTCCCTCTATCATTCCTATCCACACCTAACTTTCCTAGAAACAGTCCTGTATCCCCTCCTATATACAACCATCTTCTAAAAAGTAGATATTTTTAGAAAAGCCCAGATTTCCAAAGGGCCTTGCCATTTCCTTGTTCAACTATATCGTGTCTTCTGTTTGTTATATTTAGCAAATGGGTCTCGCCTGCAGACTTAGTCTATAGTTTGCTGCTTTTAAGTAATGCTGAGAACTGAATGTTGAACCAAAAGTTTTCTTTTAAATCTCAGTGGATTGCTCAACGTCTGTCAACTGGCAACACGTTGCTGCTAATGTGAGCGATGAAACTTGTTCTGCTTTTGTGGAGCTTCCCAGATCACTAAAGAATATTTTTTTAGGGCAATGTGTGTATAGGTACATGTAAATTTATAATTAATATATTACCTTGCTGTAAAAATGTCAGAGTTTTTTTATTTTAAAAGATATCAGTAAAGGAGAAATTAAAATGGAAAATAGACTATAGAATTTAAGTATATTCTATATCAGAATCACATAAAAAAATCTGCTCCCTTATTTTGACATTAAACTGTACATACTTTTTCAATTCAAAGAACTTATACTGTGAGATGACATTCCTAATGAATTTTACCCATTAGCTGGTATAATAAGTTACTTGTGCTTGAATATACAATTCTGTTAATTTGCTCAATGTCAGCATTGGAGATAGCCATTTCCAACAGGCAGGAAACTTGTTGATGTGAAAAGCCAAAGTTTACAGAAAGAACAAGTGGTATTGTGTCAGTGGTTTAGTGAGGTGCTAGCAAACAAGTTTTAGCCTTGCGGAGCGGGGGTGGGGGGGCAGGGACGGGGTGTCCCTGAAGTAGTGGGGCTTTAGACAGTGACAACCCAGAGGATGCAACAGGGTGAAGCATCCCTGGGAAGTCAACAGTACGTCCAGGGAAGGTGTGTTACTGTGATGCTAGCCATTAATGAAGAATATTTAACGTTCTAGAAAGAAACATATTCTCAAATATAATCAAAATCATCTGGAACATCCTATGAGGAAAGGCTGAGGGAGCTGTGCTTGTTCAGCCTGAAGCAAAGGATGAGAGGGGACCTTGCAAATGCCTATAAATATCTGAAGGGTGGGTGTCAGGAGGACGGGGCCAGACTCTTTCCAGTAGTGCCCAGCGACAGGACAAGGGGCAACGGGCACAAACTGAAGCACAGGAAGTTCTGTCTGAAGATGAGGAAGAACTTCTTCACTCTGAGGGTGACGGAGCCCTGGCACAGGCTGCCCAGGGAGGTTGTGGAGTCTCCTTCTCTGGAGATATTCAAGACCCACCTGGACGCGGTCCTGTGCAGCCTGCTGTAGGTGACCCTGCTTCGGCAGGGGGGT
>Ga0065711_1036913_pt1 | contig 20422 bp, 18 predicted proteins | sample Hoacrofraction12_FD_59098 | JGI IMG/M metagenome (GOLD analysis project Ga0065711, IMG submission 59098) | Hoatzin crop microbial communities from Cojedes, Venezuela - Epithelial fraction 12 v2 (version 2) | ecosystem: Host-associated > Birds > Digestive system > Esophagus > Crop | place...
CATCGTGGGTCCCCCCGTGGGGTCACAAGTCCTGCCAGCAAACCTGCTCCGGCATTGGCTCCTCTCTCCAGGGGTCCACAGGTCCTGCCAGGAGACTGCTCCACATGGGGTCACAGCCTCCTCCGGGCAGCCCCCTGCTCTGGTGTGGGGTCATCCCTGAGCTGCACGTGGGGATCTGCTCCCCCATAGGCCCCCACGGCTGCAGGGACAGCCTGCCTCACCATGGTCTGCTCCACGTGCAGCAGGGGAACCGCTGCTTTGTCACCTGGAGCACCTCCTGCCCTCCTTCTGCATTGACCTTGGGGTTTGCAGAGCTACTTCTCTCACATGTTCTCGCTCCTTTCTCTGGCTGCTGCGCAGCATTTTTTATCCTTTCTTCAGTATGTTACCACAGAGGCTCCACGAGCATTCCTGATGGGCTCAGCCTTGGTCAGCGGCAGATATGTCTTGGAGCCATCTCTGTCTGACATGGGGGCAACTCCTGGTGTCTTCTTACAGAAGCCACCCCTGTACCCCTGCCCCCATTACAAAAACCTTGCCACGCAAACCCAATACATTTTTTTTTTTCCCTACTTAAGCCCCCTAAATCTGCTGTGTGAGTCCAACTCTGATATCTGTTGTGAGGATTTTGTGCCGTGGCTTTTTCATTGTGCCTGAAACAGAAAGTTAGAGCAGCGTTTAAAGAGAGGTGGCTCAAAACAAAGAGAATGTGCTTCCCCCAGAGGAAACGGCCTCTTGTGTCTGACACACGGACTCTTACCGACAGGTTACGACTGTCCGGCTACTGAAGGGATCTTTGAGTATGCGGCAGCTGTGGGAGGAGCCACCATCACCGCAGCCCAGTGCTTGCTGGACGGCAAGTGCAAGGTAGCAATTAACTGGCCTGGAGGGTGGCATCATGCAAAGAAGTAAGAACACAGTCTCTTCCCTTGTGTTTTCTCACCTGGTGTCTGAACCTGGCCTCCTAGCTCCCAGCTTCCCTACAGACCCTCAGGGTCTGGCGATACAGCTGGAAGAGAGAGCAAGATGTGAGGGATGGCAGGAGCTAGACAGGAAAGAAGCAGAGTGTATGACAGAGGCCTGAGAGTAGGCTGGTGACTGCCCAGTGCTGGTGCTATCATGGACTGCAGTGCAGGTCTGGGGCAGATATGTTCAGTTGATACTTGGTTATCTCTGGAGTTCAAGTGAGAGTTGATTTTGCAAAGTCCCTAGAGAAGGGCTATGGAGAGGCAAACGATTGGTGTTGCTTGCAACTTGGAAGAGAATAGGAATGTGGCAGCATGTTGTCCAAATTGTTTTGTGTGGCTTTTTTTGTTTCTTAATAAGAGGTTTGAAACAGTGCAGGACTGACCTCTTGTTTTCCACGTGCTCTGGGGGTGGGTGTTTGCTCTGAGCTGTAATGTCAATAACGATCTTCCAGAACAACAGGAGAGCAAGTGAAAAATTCATCCCTGAGTTCTGTGATTCTGTAGTGGTAAAATAATTTATTTCTATGGCTTTCCAGTTTTCCATGGATGTATGTTTTATTTTAACTTTTGTGCCCCATCTGTCAAAACATGAGGCCTGTCTGCAAATGCAGACAAGACAGCACCCTTCCTTGTCCCTGGCTAAACTGGCCGTTGCAGTGCCATTTTGTTTCCCTGGGGAGCCCCAGAAATCGGCATGAACCGTGTGTCTAACCCTAACAACTTTACATTAGTGCACAGGTTTCTCTTCTTATTCCAGTGACTTTTCTGACCTGGCAGAGACAGTCTGGAGGTGTGATAGTGGTGGGAAAAGTTCAGTGATGGCAGCGTCTCATCGGGACCCTTTTCCTGGTCAGCACTTTGCTGAATAAGGGTTCAGGTATGGGTGGCTGAGGAAGGAGAGAGTTTAGTTTGGCTGAGCTGAGCCCTCTTGCTCTTCACAGGAGGAATGGCTTTTTAAAAATCTTTTATTCTCTTTTATCTTGATTGAATGGTTTATAAAATGCCTGTAACACAGTAAGTCTTACCACGGCTCAGTGGCAGCAACACTGTTATCAGCACTGTTCTGGGAAGCAGTCTGTTTAAAAAAGGCATTTAATACTTACTGATCCCAGAGGAGCCTCCTAGTCATGCCCAGTGGGGTGGCATGGTCTGCTGCAGGGCAGACAACAGTTGTGGTAGGTGCCAGTCCAGTGTGAAGGTCCAACAGACTGACACCCAGCTGCAGATGCCTGGTGCTAGAACCTGTGTCCTAGCAAAATACGTGTCCTTTTGTCAAAAAAGACCTGCTGTCTTGTGGCTTGGTTACTTTCCAAGGTCATAAAGGCAGGAATGGTAACCACTGTCGCCTGGGGCTTTTGAAGGTCCCAGTTCATTGGTATGCCGTAGAGGCAGAGGGCAAGGTGCTGAGTCTGGTTCTGGACCCAGCCCTGTCCTCCCTTCCAGCAGTGACAGTCTGAGCTCTGCTGTGTGGATCGGGGGGGGGAATCCCAAGTGCTGGCCTTGAGCTGCAGCAGTCCACTTCTGTCTGAGCTGGTGTCCAGCTCTGCTTGGCCTCAGATTTGAAAGAGATCATGTGTTACAGCTAGTGCCAAGTAGTGACGGGGACTTGACTTCGAAGCAAGTCTGGAGTAGGGATGAAGAAGCTGTCTTGTTCCTTTGATGCCAGCAATATGGAAGCTGCCCCCTGACGTATAAATAACAGGGGTAAATCTTTCCATGCAACATCTGTCCTCTGTATAGCTGCTGGGGCTCTCTTCCGGCTGAGGCTAGGAGCTGTATTGTAAGAGACTGCATGTGGGGCATCCCTGTTTGCATTTTCCTGGGGAGGAGGGGAGAGTGTTGTTTTGGAGAGAGGCTTAACCTTCATACCATGAGACTTTGGAACAGAGCAGCAGAGTGTTGTGACTGCCTTGGACCTGCCTTTGACTGCCAGAACCTCCCTGGGAGCTGTGACCCAGATGGCAGGGGTGGAGTGCCTGCCTGCCTGTGCCTGTCCAGCACTCATAGGAAAATGGCCAAGCAGGACTGTCCAGGGGCCCGTCCTCTTGCTGCAGGGGGAGAGGAGGGACAGCAGAGAGTGGGTTTGAGTCAAATGGCTCTGAACTTCTGTAAAATATCTCAGGTGCAGAAAGCTAACGTTATACTCGTGTGACAGTGAAATGGTGAGTGGTACCCTGCCAAGCCCCCCATGAGTCAGGGCCTCTCTGCAGCAGAGCCAGCTGATGCTTTACCAGCGACCAGCAAGCCCAGGGTTGAGAACAGTTGGCACAAGCAGTCATATTCTCTGTGCTTGCCAGCTGTGCTTTGAGCTGCTCCTGACCCACCCCTTGGTCGCTGATGGGCCTTGGCTGGGCTCTTCATCCTCCTCTGTGCTCCTGCGAGGTGGAGACTTGCAAAGTGAAGGTGACAACATCAAGATGAGTGGCGACTGTGTTAGCGATATTCAACCTCACAGACGTTGTTTTTACAGAGATGAAGCTTCTGGCTTTTGTTACCTGAATGACGCTGTCTTGGGGATCCTGCGGCTCCGTCAGAAATTTGGCCGTGTCCTTTATATCGATTTGGATTTGCATCATGGGGATGGTAAGGCCCAGCGCAGGCTGCAAGTAACACAGCTGCACAGACACAGGGGGAGAAGTGAAGGCCTGTCGGGGCAGTAGGACTTTAACTGCTGCAACAGCCATGGCTTTGCCACCTTTCAGTGCAGTCAGGTTCCCTCAGTCCATTTCTGCCTTGTCCTGCTTTATGGATTTGCCTTGTGCTGCTCATCAGACCTCTCTTGAGGGTCTGGGCAGCAGTCTTGTACCTAAAGCAACAAACAGCATGTTCCCGTTCCAGTAATCCCCTCTGCCAGTGGCTCTGCAGCAAGGACTTCCCACAGTCCCTCATCTGCCATTCCGGCAGAACGGCTGCTGATGGTGTTTAATTTTTTAATGCCAACAGTGCAAGAGGGAAGCAGTCTAAAGCCAGAGCTGACCTTGCTGAAACTGCTCTCTTCTTCAGGGACGTTATTTCAACACCATTTGACATTTCCTGCTCTCCTAAATTTTATGGTGCGTTTCATTTTGTTCTGTTTTCACCCCACGTTTGGTTTCTATTTCCTGTTGCTTCTTTTTCCTTCCCCAATACCACTATTTTAGTATGCCTTTAAGAAAAAGAAAGGGTGTGGTGAAACACAGCAGCACTGAGAAAAAGTGAGAGCCCAGTAGCTCTTGTTCTAATCAGAACCAAGCTCTGGTCAAGGCATCCCTGCTTGGGTCCCTCCCCCAGCCTTGCAGGCCAAACATTGCAGGCAAGTGCTGCTAACATGGGCACTGACCTGAGATACTGAGATCCATTCAGTACTGATGAGCATGAGACCCATGAAATTAATTTCGGTTGTGACCTTTGCTGCGATTAAATTTGGGTCTCTGCTGATTAAGGATGGATTTATTGAGCCATGTCTGGTTTTCTGCCTTGTTCATTCTGTTTGTGCTCTGCTTGCTGCCCTGTGGTTATCGAGTGGCTCATTTGTGTGTTTAGACTGTCATTTATGTGAATGATGTATGAAAGCTTTTTTCCCCTTCTCTTTTCTGGTAGGAGTTGAAGATGCCTTTAGTTTCACCTCGAAAGTCATGACTGTTTCTCTGCACAAGTTTTCACCAGGATTTTTCCCAGGCAAGTTGAACTTGTGAGGTTTGTGCTAATTAGGTTCATGCATCACGGACGAGGCCCCAGCAAAGGCAAGTCCCATCCCTTCTGTCCAGCAGAGGTATCCTGCTGCCTCTGCTGTTGGCCCAGGAGAAGGAAAGAGGGGAGAACTACAGGTTTGGCATTTCCCTCTTTCTGGTCGTGGCTAAGCTCTGGGCAGGTGGGTGACCACCTGCAGCCCTTGAAAGCTGCATGACAGAGTTGGGCAGAGGGCAAGAACCAGGTCTGTCCAACCCCTCCTTTATTGGTGGTGGCAAGTGGACTTCTCCATAAGCATGCCAAAGGTCCTGGCTCTCTGCTCTCATCTGAGACATCCCACACATTTCTCTTGCTGCTGATCACCTTTCCCTCATAATTAACCATGGGGTGTTTCTGCTTTTCAGGCACTGGCGATGTGACGGATGTAGGCCTGGGTAAAGGTCGCTATTACAGTGTGAATGTACCTATACAAGATGGCATTCAGGATGAGAAATATTACCAGATCTGTGAAACGTAAGCCCTCTTGCTCTGATACACTTTACTTGGATGGGATTTTAGAGAACAGAGACTGCAAGGATTTTTTTTATTTACTATTTTTAATTACAGCCTTTCCTTAAGGCTTTCCCCTTCCCCTGTTAACAGTTTTTGATTACAACAAACACGGACCTTAAGAGGTCTCAGAGGTCTTGTCTGAATCCTTAGGCAAACTGAATATACAGAGGCATTTGTGGGTGGCTGGAGGGTCTCTTTGCCACAGGTCAGCCTGATGTGTTTAAGGCAAGACTGAGAAGGGACAAGTACTTTTTAGCTGTGGACTTACGGCTAGGTGCTTTTTCTTTAAATAAATGCTCTGAACCCTGACCATCTGTGGGAGATATGCTTGGGGCTGAGCTAATAGTGTTTTCCAAGCACCTTTCGTCTATGCTGGAAGAATGAAAGGCTGAAGGCTGGACATCTGCCAGTGACTGAGCTGCCTCCCAGCAGGGTCCTCTGTCACTCAGTTAATGACGGACCTCACAAGCTGTTGCCCGTGTCAAAACCTGGGCTGTGGGGCTTGTTCTTTTCAAGGGGAGAGGAGCCTCAGTGCAGGGCTGCAGGACACAGTAGCACAACCACCTCTCAGCTCTAAAAGCTGAGGGCTGAAACCTCTGCGGACTTGTAGCCCGTTAGTGCAGTCATGCTGTGGCCGTGCCTCCTGCTAGCTTGTTGATGCTTGTCACTGCTGGTGGTAGCACAGCCCTCTTCCTGCTGGGGAACATGTTTTCAAAAGGCAGGGCAGGTTTAGGGTCTGAGCAGGGGTTAGGAGCCCAGTCAGGAGTAGCCTGTTGCCTGCGTTCCCAACTGAAGTATGTCAAAGCCTACCATAGGTTCCAAGCTGCATATAACCAAAGCATCTACAAAGAAATTGTGAGGTCTCATGGGCAAAGAGGAAGAGTTCTGTCCTGGCTGGGAGACAGTCATGTGCATGACTGTGGGTGTCTCATCTGGCTGCTGTCTAGGGATGATTGCCTGTGCCTCACAAACCCATGGTGGGATTGGAGCGTGTGACTCCCTCCGACATGGGTTTCTGTAGGCTGACTACACCCTGTGCTGAGCCTTTCCTTGTATTCTGCTCCTGTGTCTCCCACTGGTTAGAGGAGACCTGCTTCTTGGCAGCCCTCTGCTCCTTGCCGAGGCACTGCCAGATCAGGCGTTCCCAGGGTGAAAAGCCAGGAAGATGCTGTGCAAAACAGTCTCACCTCCCTCAGTACCGGGGACAACTGCCTCCCAGTCTCAGTGGAGGCTGATCTGCAGCACAGTGATATAAATGAACAGGGAGGAAGTTTGCTCTTGGCGTCTCGGAGCATGTGCACTTTGAACTTGCCTTTCTATAAATTACAGTGCTTGTGTTTGATTGCTTTTGTTCTACAAGATAAACTCCTGTCCAGCTTTCAAGGTATTGTGGCACATGGATAATTGCCACTTGTTTCTGGAAGCTGAATGACACAGGCTCCAATTAAAGTACATTGTTACTAATAGCTGCTGCATGGAAAGGGTGGACAAAGTGTGGCATTATTTATTTTGTGGAAAATGTGATGTCTTTAAAATTTTGAACATAAAGACAGCCAGGGATGGGAAGTTTCTGAGCTGCTGTGAGGATGACAGCGTCAGAGCTGGATGCTGTGAGTTTGTGTGGCGTCCTCTGCTTGTGCATAAATGCATCTAAGGCATGTTCCCACTAAGATCCCTCTGGGAGACTGCCTGCTCGCGTTGTCTCTCCATCAAAAGAGAAAGTCGTGATGGGTCTGGCTAATTGTAAGCATCCAGAATAGCTGATTTGATTGAGCACCTTCCAAAGCTGCCCAAATTAATGAACAAAACTGGTTCTGATAAGATGTCAGTAACTTTTCGTGGAGTTTAAATATTAGCCTTTTGAAGACTAAAAACAATGCAGTATGTGAGAAACATTTGAAATGCAGAAAAGTAAACTTAGAAATTTTTGCCTAGAAAACTAGTTGCTGGTCATCTCCTGACACCGATGGGAGGAAGTGTAGTGTGGCACTGGTCCTCTTCCAGTGGCAATTTCACTGGGGCTTGAAATTTTTACTGCTGTTCTGGGTTTGCTTGAGCAGTTGCAGAAGCCTGTTCTCTTGCATCCTGCCTGTTAGCCACTGACTGTTCTAGCTGTTCTTCTGACCATTCAGGGGGAAACAAAAGGTGACTTCTCTGTCAGCCGCTTCCTTCGGGGGCTGGCAGTGGATTGAATACCACTGGAAAAAAGAGCTTGGAGAAGTCTGAAAACAGGCAATGTCTGTTCATCTCTGCTGCAAGGGCAAGCAGTGCAGCTCTGCCAGGGCCAGACAGGGCTTTGCTGGGGTGACCATGTCTTCGTGGCCCGATGTTGCTCATGAGACTTCCTTGAACTTGTTTGTTAGTTCAGGAACAGAAAGGGGGCAGAACATCCCCTTTGCACATGTGCCAAATCAGTGCAAAGCCCATACTGCATGGTCCTCGCTGGCCCCACCATGCCCTGACCACAGTGGTGGGGGTACCATCCCACTGGAGCCAGCTGTCACAGGTCAGAGGTTCCTGCGCCCGCAGCTGTGAGGCAGTGAGAGATCTTTGCCAAGCTCATGATGCATCTTCATGCAAAGTCAGTTTTCTAGCTGGGATTAGCCTGCTGTTGCAGGGAGGTGTATCGGGAGTTCCCAGACAGGCTTGGAGCTCTGACAGCATGACTGAGCTGGTCTACCTGAGGGATGCTGCCAGATGGGGAGAAGAGTCCTGTTCCCACTGCCTCATCCTTGGCTGCCCACTCCTTTCCCCTCTTATCCTTGCCATGAACCAGTTCAGGGAGTTACCCTAGCAGAAAAGTAACCCTACTAAGCAACTTTCTACTAGTTCGGCTCTCTGCAACTGCGCACGGTGGGATCAGAGCAGCTCCATCATAAGCAAAAGGAAGAGGCTGGAAAGAATGGGTGGAAGGGACTACCTGCTGCTGTGTGGTCAGTTTGGCTTTATCATCAGCTCAAGCTTGTAGCCTGCATGCTTGTGAGAGACTGTCAACATCTGGATGGGGCTGAGACTGCAGAGCAGACCTTTTGCTGATTTCCTAAAACACCAGAAAGAATTACTCTGTTCCTGAGCACGGCATGGGGCAAGAAGGGGGTGAAGTTACCCTTATACATTAACACAGATCACAGCAGCTACAGACAAATGCTGTTGTGTCAAGATGTTTGTCATTTAGGTAATGTCTGCAATGTGGTTTGGAAAAGAAAAGCCCTGGGAGCATGAATTTTGTTTAAAACTCCTCATGCAGCCAGCGAAAACCTGCAGGGATGGGCTAAAAGACTCTTGTCTGTCCTCGCTGGGAGACCTTGCTGAGAAATAGTAGGGAGCCTTGGCATGAGGTGAGTTTCATTGGGGAAATAGTAGAAGGACTCGTGATAGTGATTGTGTTTTGGTGGAAGTGGCTGTCCTTGCAGAATGAGGTCGGTGAGGAGGCAAGGGACCCCCAGTCTTTGCTAGCGAGAGATAAACCTTCCTCTATCAATGTTATTTCTCATCCATCTGCCCATTTTTGGTGGATCCATGAATGTGAAGCTTCCTAGGGAAAAAGTGAGCTGTTTGAACTGGGCAGTGTTGGCTGCCAGTCTACCAAAAGTGGAGAAACGTGTCCAAGGGAGATGGGGGAAGAAGGCCCCAGAGACAGCTCACAGGATGTAGATGTGCTTGCAAAGGGCTGAGTGCAGGCAACAAAAGCCCTCACCAGCAGCAGTGTCAAGAAGCTGTACAGTGTTTGAAGAAAGCCAGTTCAGTCCTCCTTACTTCAGGGAAGGGTAGTACAATGTAGGCCTTGGATAGAGGTGGAAGCCCCTCTTGTCCATCCTGTCCTTGACATCTGCAGAAGCGAGGCTGACTTTGGGTCCACTTCAAGAAGGAAGTTCATGCTAATTTGATCGCTCTTTCCTTGGCACTGTGTTTTTCGCCATCTGCCTCAGTTTGCCTAGCTTGGTGGGACTGTGTGGACAAGATGGCCTGCTAGCTGTCAAAACGTGAGTGGTGTGGAGTGAGTAGCTGTCAGCTACCTGGCCCTGCTGCGTACCTGGGGTGCTGGGGCCAGGCTCTTGGCATGTTCAGGCTGTGCTGCCATACCTGGGGTGAATACGCATACTGAATGGAAATCCTGTTTTCCTGCAGGCTCACATATTTGGTCTTGAGGGGTGGGAGGTTTTTTCTAGAGTTTTTCTTATCACTAGTCAAGTTTTTTGCCAGCAGTACCTGTATTTCAGTAGTGAATTTGTGGTGCTTGTAGAGCTGATGACCTCAGCCCTGAAGGCATTGGCCTTGGCAGACGGCACCCAGCTCAGTGGGATTTCTTGTCTGGATGCAGTGACTGTGTAAGTTTCTTGGGGTGAGTACTGGTAAATGCAAGCTTTTTGTCACAGAGAAGCAGCTCTCTGGTTTGGTGCTGCAGTGGTTTCTAGTTTCATGTCAAATAAAAGCAGGCAATGCTTAGGTTCTTTTAACCAAGGCAAAAGCATTTATTCCAGGGATCACATCTGCTTCTAGTGTAGCAAAATAAAAACATGTTGTGAAAGGAACATGTTTTTCACCATTATTTGCCTTGTATTTTGGGATTTGGAGCACAGTGCTGGGAACAGGATTATACATAGAATCATGGAATGGTTTGGGTTGGATGGGACCTTAAAGATCATCTATTTCCAGCCCCCCTGCCATGGGCAGGGACACCTTCCACTAGATCAGGTTGCTCAAAGCCCCATTGAACCTGGCCTTGAACGCTCCAGGGATGGGGCATCCGCAGCTTCTCTGGGCATCCTGTTCCAGTGCCTCACCCACCCTCACAGTGAAGAATTTCTTTCTTATATCCAGTCTAAGTCTACCCTTGTTTAGTTTAAGGTCATTGCCCCTGATCCTATCCCTACATGCCCTTGTAAAAAGTCCCGCCCCAGCTTTCATGTAGGGCAGCTTCATGTACTGGAAAGCTGCAAGAAGGTCTCCCTGAAGCCTTTTCTTCTGTAGGCTGAACAGCCCCAACTCTCTCAGCCTTTCCTCACAGCAGAAGGGTTCCAGCTCTCATGTCATTACTGTGGCCTGCTCTGGCCCTGCTCCAACAGGTCCATGTCCTTCCTGTGCTGAGGGCTCCAGAGCTGGACGCAGGACTCCCGGGGGGGGTCTCACCAGAGCGGAGCAGAGGAGCAGAATCACATCCCTTGCCCTGCTGCCCACACTTCTTTTGATGCAGCCCAGGACACGGTTGGCCTTCTGGGCTGGGAGCACACATTGTGAGCTCACATTGAGTTTTTTTTCAACCAACGCCCCCAAGTCCTTCTCCTCAGGTTTTCTCTCAGTCCATTCTCCACCCAGCCTGTATTTGTGCTTGGGGTTGCTCCGAGCAACGTGCAGGACCTTGCACTTAGCCTTGTTGAATTTCGTGAGGTTCACACAGGCCTACCTTGCAACACTATCAGTGTTCCCTCCAGATGGCATCCCTTCCCTCCAACATGTCAACCACACGACACAGCTTGGTGTCATTGGCAAACTTGCTGAGGGTGCACTCAGTCCCACTGTTCATGTTGCCAGCAAAGGTGTTAAACAGTGCTGGTCCCAATACTGACCCCTGAGGAATACCACTTGTCACTGGTCTCCATTTGGACATCAAGCCGTTGACCGCGATTTCTTGAGTGTGAACATCCAGCTAATTCCTTGTACTTTGAGTGGTCCATCCATCAAATCCATGTCTCTCCAATTTAGAAACAAGGATGTCGTGTGGGACAGTGTCAAATGCTTTGCAGAAGTCCAGGTAGATGAAGTTAGTTGCTTTTCCCTTCTCTACCAGCTCCGTTGTAGAAGGCCACCACATTGGTCAGGCACGATTTGGCCTTAGTGAAACCATGTTGGCTGTCACCAGTCACCTCCGTATTTTCCATGTGCCTTAGCATCATTTGCAGGAGGATCTGCTCCATGATCTTGCTGCACACAGAGGTGAGACTTACTGGCCTGTAGTTCCCCAGGTCTTCTTTTTTTCCCTTTTTAAAAATGGAGGTTATGTTTCCCCCTTTCCAGTCAGTGGGATTATTCCCTTTGTGGTGTTTGTAATACTAAAAATGTCCTGGAGCAAAGCTAGGTGTCTGACACGCCCAGTTGTCTGCTGCAAGAGAGAATACTTCTAATAAACTGTCTCCAGGACACGGGCCCTGCACCCCAGCAGCCACTAGAGCCGGGGGGAAATGTATTTCTGCCTCAAGAGCCATATGGGAGAGGGGAGGGTGAGAACCTAGACAGACCCTTCCTCTGTTCGTTCTGTCCTGGTGGGAAGTGTCTGAGAGTTTAGGATTGTTATTTTGCCAGACCATGCTTTTAACTGTGACTTTTACAGGGGAGAAAAGCCCCTCGATTTGGCTTGCAGCCCTTCCACTCCGGGCAGCCGGTGTAAATGCGTGGCTTGGTGCTACTACTAAGCTGATTAGGACTAGATCCCCCTCCCCTGCGTTCTCAGTGATGCTTTTGCCTTCATCAGCCTTGTGGTGAGCATGTTGAGAGCTAAACTTACTGCAGGAGAGTAGCGGAGGCAGAAGGCCAACTGGGAGCAGAGAGAGTATAACTGGTATGAAGGGGGTGGGAGCAGAAAATGCAGAAGCCTTGAGAGGCATCAGTAGATCTGGGGGACCAGGGCTTTGCCACCAGCATCCCTCTGAGCTGTGTCTGCAGTAACTCCTCCCACTTCTTCCCATAGCGTGCTGAAGGAGGTGTATGCCGCGTTCAACCCGGACGCGGTTGTACTGCAGCTGGGGGCAGACACCATTGCTGGAGATCCCATGTGCTCTTTCAACATGACGCCTGAGGGAGTAGGCAAATGCCTGAAGTACGTCCTGCAGTGGCAGCTAGCAACTCTCATCCTGGGAGGAGGTGAGTGCACGGCCATCCTGCTGTTCACAAGGAAACGGGTTTGTCCTCCTGTGACCCCTTCCTCAAGTGTGTGCCCTTGGGCTCGGCACTGACTGGAGTTCAGCAGGGTGTCTGCTGGGCAGCATCAGGAGGGCACTCTAGTGCAGTACTGTTTTCACACAGACCTGAAATCCTTGATGCTAACAGATGCAAGTCTTAACTCTGACCCTAAGATCTTGAGTTAAAGGCTGCTTGGCTCCTCCAGAGAAGAGCAGAGGCTGTTAACCGTGATGAACTGACCCTAGCTTCTCAATGGCACCTCAGATTCCCATCTCTGCAGATCAGCCCTTCAGTGCTTCTCTTTAAAAGTGAGCACTGTGTTCCCAAACCTGCCTTGGGCATCTGGTAATTAATAATTCCGTTTGGATTCAAGCAGGGACTTGGGAAAAGGACTGTCTGTCTGCACAGTACAGCAGGGCTCTGATACCCAGCAAAAGCTAAGGTTGACTTAGCTCTGCCATGCTGCATACCCAGCTGCTTGTCCATCGAGAAAAGCACAGCACAGGCTTTATGCAACAGAGCATTTCAGAACAACAAAAGCCACTGCGTGCTAGGAAGAGTCCCCCAGCTCTGTGCCTGGGGCCATATGACCTCTAGCTGTGTCCTTTTTGAGATGTGAGAGGTCAGGTATCGCATGTTAAGCGTAAAATTTGATGTGCCTAATGCAGTTTCTTTTGGAAAGGTTATGAGTGTTCAATCCTGCTGTGGCATGTCTATGGGTGTGCTGGGGATGGCACCTTTCAGGCAAAAAGAAACCCCAAAATGTTTGTCAAAAAATGAGGGACAACTGTTTGTCACTTCTCCACTGCAACTTGTGGAAGCATTTGAAGTGGAAATTGGGGGAGGAGTCAATACTGGGGTGGGGGAACGACAAAAAAACCCTCCCACACACAAAAAAACCACCAAACAACCCAAAGAGAAAGGAACACTGAAAAATATGGTCTTCTTTTCAAAGTGGTTTTCGCTCTTACTGTTGGAGTCGTCTTTGCTGGAAATACCTTCCGAGTCTCTTGCAGGATTGCTTTCAGCTAACACTTCTCCTGGTGGGCTCATGTACCAGTATTACGGAGGTGACCATTACCATACTGATTGTGAAACCTCATTTACTTGTAAAGCAGTTGCAAGTTGTACTAATAAGCTTCTTATTTGTCCTCTCAAATATCTCAGTGCTGAAGAGCTCACCAGCAAATGGCTGGGCATATGTATTATGCTTTATGGGTTGAAGGCTGGCACTAAAAAGCAGGAGTCCCTCATCTCCACTGCTGCCCTTGCATTTGTCTCCCTGTTACCTTTGAACATCCCTTGTTGTTGCCAGTAGAGAGCCTAGTGCCTGAGGCCGGAGGCTTGTGCTGGGTCTGAGACAGTGGCTGGAGGAGCTTGGCCTGTGCCACGCTGGGTGTAACTGGGGTTCAGTTTGGCAGGTCTGCCCTTGCATAGTGTCGTTTGGACCTTGGCTTGTGTAGCCAGCAGATGTAAAATGCCGTTTTGGGGCGCAGCTTGTTTGGGTGAAATAAGCTGAGTTCATGTAAACTGCACATGTTGCCTCCGCGATTTGTTCCTTCCACTAAAATCTCTCCCTCTCTCTTCCCTTTCCCCACTCTTCCCCCTCCAAAATCACAATTCTTGCTGGAAACAGGAGGCTACAACCTTGCCAACACAGCTCGCTGCTGGACCTACTTGACTGGGGTCATCCTTGGGAGAACACTGTCCTCCGAGATCCCCGATCATGAGGTAAAGCTTTGACAAACCCTCCCATCTCCTTGCGTGAGAGCCGAGTCGTTCTACCTAATCCCAGTGGCATCCTTGCTGCTCAGTACTGTTTTGTTGAGGCACTCCTGTAACAATAATGCACTGTCCTAGCAGCATAGTGGGTATTTGTTCCCGAGACCTGAGGTTGTCTGCGTGTTAAAGATTTGACTGTCACACGAGTGGGTTACACTAGGTATTGCTTTATTCACAACTCGGAGTTGGGCCATCACCTCAGTGAGTGGCAGCTCCAAACAAAATCATCACACATTACATGCCCTTCAATAATGCTTACATAAGCACCAAAATCCACCTAGAAATTTGCATCAGTTTCTCAGTTCTTCTTTTCTTCTTAGTTGGCAGACAGTTCTTGATTTTCCATCCGTGGCTAGTCCCATTTTCATGTTGACCTTATTGTTTATTGCTCCATTTTGAGATCATAAAATTCATCCATCTTAGAAAATCGTTTCTAACCCAGTCATAGTAAGGGCTGTACAGGGGACAATCGAGAGCAGCATTCCATGGTCGTATGGTTTCTTAACACTCCTGTATTCACACAATTGAGTCTATGTTCTAGTTCTATGATTTTATTCTATTCTGTAGTCACAATCAATCTTCTCTATAATCAGTCTCCAACACTGGTTCTTTTTGCAAGGGATCTCAGACATCAATAAACTCTAGTCTCGGATAATTACACAGAGGATGGCTCACCATTAATCGCTTGGAAGACTATAATGCTGTGAATTTGTTTATCTTTGAAACAATATCTTTAAGTCTGGACTAGCTCTCCATAGGGTGAAGCTGTCTACAGGTAGCAACAGGACCAACTGCAATTTCACTGCTGAATTTTTAACCCTGGTTTGTCTGCTTCTTTGCTCAGCACTGCATGCTTGTGAAATAAAACTGCTGGCAATAATTTTGCATTGTCTTGTAGAGCCCACGTGCTGCAGATTTTCTCATTCAGGCTCAGCTGCACCCTATTGGAGCACTCAGCCAGGAAAGACACATTATTAACGTTGAAGCACACTGATCTTTCTCCTTCTGGGTGTTTCACAGTCATATCAATGGAGTGCTCTGCAAGGTGGGGTGGGGAGCTGAAAGGAATGATATCTAATAGGCAGCACTTGTATTTTGTTCATTAAAAAATCAGGTTTGCAGGTAACCATGTGTAAAATGAGTGTAAACAGCTTTCACAAATGAAGTGTTAGGATAGACAGGAGACTGCTTTTGGCAGCACTTGTATTTTGTTCATTAAAAAATCAGGTTTGCAGGTAACCATGTGTAAAATGAGTGTAAACAGCTTTCACAAATGAAGTGTTAGGATAGACAGGAGACTGCTTTTGGCTGCACCACTGAGCTCTGCTTCTCAAGCCCCTTGAGTTGGTAGCGGTTGCAAACTTCAGGTGGGCACACACACTGCAGAAACACTTCTGTGCCTCTCAGACGGAGAAAATGTTTTTGCCTTTTTACAAACAAGTACCCATGGGGAGCCCTCCCTCCAGTCTTAGCCAGCCAGAGACCTCTCTGCTGACTCTCCTCTCCTCTTTCTTGCAGTTCTTCACAGAGTATGGTCCTGATTATGTGCTGGAGATCACACCAAGCTGCAGACCAGACCGCAATGAGCCACAGAGAATTCAAGAAATTCTGAACTCTGTCAAAGGTGAGTTGTCCAAGCCAACCCTCCTGCTTCCGGCTTACGGGGGAGTCTTTCTTGCTGACTAGAAGGATGGACCACGTTCATTTGACTGCTCATTGTGTACAACGTCATCTGTCTCCTGCTTTACCTGGATTTCTCAGTGTTAGTAGCACATCAGCTCAGAGCTGTAGGTCTCTGTTAGCAAAAGTTGCCATGGCCTCTCTGGCTGGGCAGAGGAGCATGGGGCCTTGTCCTTGTTGGAATCATAGAACAGCCCAGGTTGTAAGGGACTTCAGAGATCTTTTGGTCCAGCCTTTCATGGGAAGGGGAGCCTAGATGAGACATCTAGCACCCTGTCCAGTCGCATCTTGAAAACCTCTAGCAATGGGGACTGTGCCATGTCCCTGGGGAGGTTGTTCCAATGATTGATTGTTCTCACTGTAAAAATTTTCTCTCTTATAATGAGGTGAAACCTCTCCTGGTGCACCCATTGCCCCTTGTTCTCTCCATGTGGCTCACTGTGAAGAGAGGAGCATCTGTCATCTCTGTAGCTGCCCTTTGAGTACTGGAAAACTGTGATGAGGTCCCCATAAGCATTCTCTTCTCCAGGGAGAAGAGATCCAACTCCATCAGCCTTTCTCGCTGGGCAGGTTCTCCAGCCCTTTGGTAATCTTTGTGGCCCTCCTTTGGACCCTCTCCAGTCTGTCCATATCTTTTTTGATTTGTGGGGACCAGAACTGGACACAGTACTTCAGGTGAGGCTGACAAGTGCTGAGTAGAGTAGGATGATCCCATCTCTATCTCTGCTAGTAATGTCCCTGCGCATTCCTGAAGCAGCTGCAGTGCCACAGCCACTGCAAGTGCTGGATCTGATGGGAGTGTGTGTTTTGTGCCTAGGAAAGCTTCCATGCTTGTGGAAGGAAAAAGATTTAGTAGCCATGGATTTGTAGGGGAGGAAGGGAGGCAGATAGATCCCAGATATCTTTGTCTTCCCTGAGAGTACCTCTCAAAGAAGCCAGATGTGTGCTTGGGGACCAGCTGGCATGAGCTTGATCTGTGCCCCAGATGGGCTGCTTGTTTGCTTGGGAAGGGGTCTGAGACCCCAAGCTTGGTCAGCCCTGCACTCAGTGCTCAACTAGTCCAAAGCCATTCTGCATTTTCCTTTGTGGTGGCCAGGATGCCTTCCATGCAGATCCAGACCTGTGGGTGAGCACCCAAAGGCTTCCCAGCCAGTGTCATGAGTGGCTGAAACAGAACAGGAAGCTTAGGTGCTGGATAATGGTGTTCTTTCTGTTGCACCATCCACTGTGATGAAAACTCATGCCTGTGGCAGAGGGGAGAGTGGAGAAAAGCCCCGTTCCTTCCTCCCCAGCCACCACAGAGAGGCTAGTCCAAGAGCCCAGTGCTTTCCAGGACTGATTTTCCCTGCAGTGAGTTTTCCACTGCACTTAGAGTGGGAGAGCTGGAAGCAGCAGAAGTGAGTGGAGCAAGGAGGTCCTGTCCCCCTTGGCAGTGAAACACTGGTGGATGAAGCAAGGCAGAACTGCGGCCCCTATCCTGGGCCGCACAGGGGGCTGTGGCACTGCCAGTGCTCGGTGAACGGGCCTGCTGGGCATGGAGCAGGCTGCTGGACAGACTGGCAGCAGCAGAACCGTGGCTCCTGCTCTTGACTGTTGACTCCCAGTGCTGTTTTGCTGCCTGCTTGGCTATGTTGGCAGCTGCTGGGCTTTCCATCCTCTCTTGCTCCAGCAACCATGGCTGCAGCTGCCACGCAGAGCAGTTAGTGCGAGTGTGGAGCATCCAGTCCCGTGGCGCACAGTAAAAGTCTTTATCATCTGCTTGGTATGTGAACCACCATGTCTAATGGGAAATTGTGGGTGGGGAAGTGGCAGAGAGAGGACAGGGACTGCCAGCCCAGCCTGCAGGCTCTCCAGCACACTTAGCTGCTCCAGAATTGAGGGTCAGTTGCCAAGTGCTTTGCCTGGAGTCCCACAAAGCCCCAGGTACTCTTTGTTATTTCAGGCCTAATGAGAGACCCTGGTCCTCCTTTGGCAGGAGCATGTGTAGCATCCTTGGGGCCGGCTCCTGCAGCACTGGTATCCCTCCATCAGCCCTTGGGGCAGATCCAGAGCCACCTTGCTCAGAGCTGTGTGCAGGGCCAGGGCTTGCCTGAGGTCAATGGAAGATGGTTCCCCATCTGATCTCCCTGCATTTCCTCAGGAGCTGAAACAGTCCTCTAGCCAGGCAGAAGACTGAAAGCTGTTGGAGTCCAGGACAGGCAGCTGGGTGAGCCCTGCCAGCTGCTGCCACCTTTGTTCAATGCTTTTGCCCATCTGTCTTTTCCCTGTCCCCAGGAGGAGCTGGGTGCAGCAAGATGGGGCTCAGCAGCCCTTTTCAATCCGTGTGCATGTTGTGATGTGTTGGTGTTAGAAACAGAGTAGGAGGCAAGTTGGAGATGTGATGGCCATGGATGCCCTGGGGTGTTGTCCCAGGACAGGTGTCCATTCCTAAGCACAGGCCAGTCCTAAGGAGAGGACATCCCCCTTGACCTGTCCAGGAGGGGAGGAGGAACAGCATCGCTCCAGAGCTGGAAGTGGGGGATCTATGCTGTGCACTCCTGGCAGCGCATCCAGCCCGGAGGAGGGACAAGGCAGCAGGGAGTGAGTGTGTGCCCCTCTGGTGCTGGCCCGTGAATCCCAAACCAGCGATCAGCCTGCAGGAGAAACTTGTAATGGAAGCAGTGGCAGGGTCTCCCTTTGGTAGTTCCCCAAGTCTGGCTCCAAGGAGGGCAGCAGCATCTGCGTAGGGAGTGAGGGGCCAGCGGGGACCAGGTCTGCGCTGAGGCTGGGATTCCTGCATCGCTGCCAGGCATAGGGGTGGCACTCCTGCCCCTGGCCAGGCCACTCCATCAGGCTGAAATATCAGTAGAACTACCTTTTTCTGCCTCCTTTTATGCAGGGAATCTGAAGCATGTTGTTTAGCGGAGAAGGAAGGCTCAGCTTTCTGCAAGAGCGTTTCCAGTGGGGAAGATGGCATGTTTATGTGAGCAGCTGGTGAAGTTCATGGCTGTGGGGGAAATTTGGAAGAAAATACTATTGGTTGGTTGATTTTTTTCTCTTTAAAGAAGAAACGCTACTGCACACCACAAGCACTGTGGCTCTCCCCAAGCAGGAGTGTGGGCCCTTCAGCCACAGCCTTCCAGTGCCAGCAGAGCCTCCCTTGCTCCCTTCTCTTTCCTCTTTTAACACCGCAAACTTTATTCTCACAACTGATTTTAAACGTTTTTTAAGAGAGGGGCTGCCCAGAGCTGTGGACCTTCCCCAGCTGTAGCCCAGGGCTGCATTGCCTTCCTGGCAGGAGCACAGCCTCTGAGCTGCCCACTCAAGGAATGGTGCCAAGGGCCAGCCAGGGCTGGGGGCAGGGGCTGTGCCTCTTACCCACAGAAAGGCATGGCCATTGTGTTTTTAACTGGGAATTTTAAAAAAATAAAGTATTTGAAATACTCTTCCAGCGCTTTCCTTTCTTCCTGCGCCCACCCTGCCCTGCCAGTGTGCTTTTCCACAGCACTTCATGCGTTCAGCAGAGGTCTAGACCATGCTGGAAAGCAAAGATCTGCGGTTGCGTTTGTGACCGTCCCTTCCAGCCCCATCGCTTAAGGCAGTACAGACCACCCCCCACAGCAATGGGTGGGCTCCTGAAATGCTGTGCAGAGGGGCCAGACCTGAGCACTGCTCTCCAGAGTGTTGAGGGAGATGAATGGCAGGGTGGCAGCTCCTGTTCCGGGAGATCTCAGATGAACCTCCACATGCCCCAGTGCTCTGTGAGAGCTGCCACTCAGCATCTCAGCAAGGGGGCAGGTACACAGATTGCTGGGGCAGATCCCTCCCGGTGCCTCCGGCCATGGAGCCTGGCCTCTGCTGCCCTTGCCCCCTCCTTCACCTGCCCTGCGGAGTTTTTATTTGTGCTGTTTCTTTTTAAAGATGTCCAGTTGCTGTGAGAAAGCATATTTCCTGTTGCTTTAATTAGATTACGCTGGAATAAATAGCAAGATGAAGGGACTCCTAGCCTGGCCTGGCTTTGTTTTGATGTCTTGTTTTTCACTGCTGGTCCAAACAACAGGAAATCCAGCATGGAGGGAGTTCAGCTGGAAGTGGCTCCCATGTCCTCACGGAGTGACTCCTGACCCCCTCCATGCTTACCCCCATGTCCCCCAGTGACTACTGGGGAAACTGAGGCATGAGGCAAAGCACCCCCTCTGCTGTCTCCATCCACATCCCTGAATGTGGAGAGACAACTGGAGCTCAGCTTGGTGCAAAGCAAGAAAAGTGCAAAAGGTGGGACAAAGCCTTGGGGGTACCCCCAGTGCCCCCTCAGCAGGTCCCCTCGCACCCAAGTCTCCTTCCAGCTGGCTGGGGGGCAACAGTCTGCATCACCCTCGCCAGCCTTGGCACCAACTGAACCCGCTTCTTTCTCCCCACCCTGGACAGGTGTTACAAGTGTGTCCCAGCCTGCACCAGGGAGAGGCATGGGGGGTCCCAGCCTTGATGGGGGGCACATGGGGGTTCCCACCCAAGAGGTTGGGAGGCAGGTGGGAGAACGTGGCGGGGAGGTGGGTGGGGGCAGAATTCAGGCTGGATGAGGAAGAGTGGGAGGTACTGGATCGGGTGACATGGCGACACCCAGCCTGAACAAGGAGGACACGAAGGCACCCAGCCTGGAAGAGGGGGGCACGGGTGTCCGGCCGGGGGCCGGAGGACCAGGCGGTGCCGGCACTGCCCCCGGGGCCGTCCCGCCCGGTTCCATCCTTCCCAGCCCGCCCCGGCCGCCCGCCCGCCCCGCTCCGCTTCGCCTTTCCCCGCGGCCCGGCAGCACTGGGACCGCTATAAGTCTGATGGCGGCGGCTGCCCGGGCCGAGCGGGGAGCGGGGCCGCCCAGGTAAGCCTTCCCCCCCCCC